>Ga0213820_1000021_pt1 | contig 223947 bp, 192 predicted proteins | sample MC6MC0910MG_FD_179889 | JGI IMG/M metagenome (GOLD analysis project Ga0213820, IMG submission 179889) | Enriched soil aggregate microbial communities from Iowa State University, Ames, United States - MC6-MC0910-MG | ecosystem: Environmental > Terrestrial > Soil > Unclassified | place: USA...
GTGCGCCGACGTCGCCGAGCGCGGCATCGTGCTGACCGGTGGTGGCGCCCTGCTGCGCGACATGGACCGTCTGATCTCCGAAGAGACCGGCCTGCACGTGCAGGTGGCCGATGACCCGCTGACCTGCGTGGCCCGCGGTGGTGGTCGTGCGCTGGAACTGGTGGACATGCACGGCAACGAGTTCTTTGCGCCGGAGTAAGCCGTACCGGCCGTGTATCGTGGACGCGCCTCTGCGGCGTGATGCCGGTGAGCCCCGCTCACCGGGCATCGCCTCGCCGGGGCGTTGTCGCATGCTGTTCCCGCTGCGCTGTGCTGCAACGCGCTTCACTCCCACTTTTCCCAGTCGACGCCTGTGCCGCCTTACGCCGGTCCTCCCGTAGCCTCCCGCCAGGGCGATGCCGCCAGTCCGCTGCGCCTGCTCGCTTACCTGGCCCTGGCCATCACCCTGATCGTGCTCGATGACCAGGCCGGCTGGCTGTCGCGCCTGCGCGCGCAGGCCAACGTGCTGGTGCAGCCGGTGTGGGCACTGGCCGGTCTGCCGGGCCGGCTCGGCACGCAGGTCAAGGACAACGCGGCCAGCCACGGCCAGCTCGTCACCGAGAACCGCGAGCTGCGCAACCAGCTGTTGATCGCCAATGCGCGCCTGACCCGCCTGCAGACCGCCGCGCTGGACAACGCCCAGCTGCGCGAACTGCTCAACGTGGCCGAGCGCAGCGGGCTGGACGTACAGCTTGCCCCGATCCTGGATATCGACCTGGATCCGGTGCGCCAGCGCCTGGTGCTGGCCGCCGGTACCCGTGACGGCGTGCACGTCGGCCAGGCGGTGATCGACGCCGGTGGCCTGATGGGCCAAGTGATCGCCACCACCGGCAACAGCGCGACGGTGCTGCTGCTCACCGACCCCGATCATGCCGTGCCGGTCACCGTGGCCCGCAACGGCGTGCGGCTGATCGTCTATGGCCGCGGCGACAAGTTGGAACTGCGCGATATCCCGCTCAGTGCCGGGGTGGAAGTCGGCGATGAGATCGTCACCTCCGGATTGGGCGGCCGCTTCCCGGCCGGCTTCCCGGTCGGCAGCATCACCGCGCTGCGTCCGGATGACACCCATGCCTTCCTGGTCGGCGAACTGAAGCCGGCCGCCCAGCTCGACCGTGGCCGCGACGTCCTGCTGCTGCGTCCGGGCGAAGCGATCCATCTTCCGCCGAACCTGCGCCGCGACGCCGCTGAAGCGGGTGGCCCGGCGGAATCGCCGCTGCAGGACGGTCGTCCGGCGGGCAGCGCGGCACCGGCTGGCGCTCCCCCCGCAGGCACCGCACCGACGAGCGTGCCGGCCAACGTGCCGCAGGCCAACCGGCCCGGCCCGGCCGCGCCGGTACCGGTGGCGGTCCCGCGTCGGGCCACGGCATCGCCCGCGCCCGCGCCTGAAACCGGCGCCACGCCGCCGGAGGAACAACGATGAGCCGCCTGCGCGATAAACCCTGGGTGCTGCCGGTCAGTCTGGTGGTGGCGCTGCTGCTTGGCCTGCTGCCGTTGCCGGCGCTGCTGCAGCCGCTGCGGCCGTACTGGCTGGCGCTGGTGCTGGCCTACTGGGTGATCGAAACGCCGGACCGGGTCGGGCTGGGCATCGCCTTCGCCAGCGGCGTGATCGCCGATCTGCTCTACGGCGGCGTGCTCGGCGAGCAGGCGCTGCGGCTGGTGATCCTGACCTTCATCCTGCAGCGCTTCCGCGCGCGGATCCGCTTCTTCCCGATGTCCCAGCAGATCCTGGCGATCGGCGGGCTGCTGTTCAACGACCGCATCGTCAGCGCGGTGGTGCACATCGTGGTCGGCGAGCCGACCCTGCCGTGGTCGTACTGGTGGGCGCCGCTGCTGGGCATGGCGCTGTGGCCGCTGGTGTTCGTGCTGCTGGACGCGCTGCGCTTCGGGCGACGCGGGCGCTGACGTGTACATGCGCCGCCAGGCCAAGAATCCGCATGCCGAGGCAGAACAGTTCCGGCGCCGCGCCGCGCTGGGCTTCCTCGGCGTCCTGGTGTGCCTGGTCGGGCTGGGCGGCTGGTACTTCAAGCTGCAGGTGATGGACCACGACATCTACGCCACGCGCTCGGAAGCCAACCGGATCAAGCCGCGGCCGGTGGTGCCGGGGCGCGGGATGATCTACGACCGCAACGGCCGGCTGCTGGCCGAGAACGTGCCCGCGTTCCGCCTGGACATCACCCCGGACAAGGTCAAGGACATGGACGCCACCCTGGCCGGCCTGTCCAACATCCTCGCGCTCAGCCCGGAAGACATCGAGACGTTCAACAAGTCGCGCAAGGCCCGCCGCAGCTTCCTGCCGGTCACGCTCAAGCTGCGCGTCACCGATGAGGAGATGGCGCGCTTCGCGGTGGATCGCTGGCGCTTCCCCGGCGTGGAGCTGGAGCCCTACCTGACCCGTCGCTATCCCTATGGCGATCTGTTCGCGCACATCATCGGCTACGTCGGCCGGGTGGATGACAAGGACCTGGAGATGCTGGGCGAAGGCAATGCCGCGCTGACCCACATCGGCAAGTCCGGGCTGGAGCGCTATTACGAGCAGCAGCTGCGCGGCAAGGTCGGTTACGAGCAGGTCGAGACCAACGTGCAGGGCCGCGCGATCCGCACCATCGGCCGGGTCGCGGCGCAGTCCGGCAGCGATCTGCGCCTGTCCATCGACGCCGATCTGCAGCGCGCGATGGTGGCCGCCTTCGGCGAGTTCGAGGGCGCGGCGGTGGCGATGGACCCGCGCACCGGCGAAGTGCTGGCGATGGTCAGCCTGCCCTCATACGACCCCAACCTGTTCGTCAACGGCATCTCGCACGCCGATTTCAAGGCGCTCAACGACAACCCCTCGCGGCCCCAGTTCAACCGCCTGGTGCTGGGCGGCGTCGCGCCGGGCTCCACGATCAAGCCGTTGATCGGCCTGGCCGGGCTGGACAGCGGCGTGCGCCGGCCGGAAGACAAGATCCTCTCCACCGGCATGTTCTATCTGCCGGGTACCTCGCGGGGCTGGGGCGATGCCAACCGTGGCGGCCATGGCTGGACCGATCTGCGCAAGTCGATCACCCAGTCGGTCAATACGTACTACTACAAGCTCGCGCTGGATCTGGGCATCGAACGCTTCGACCACTACATGGGCTATTACGGGTTCGGTGCGCCGACCGGCATCGACCTGACCGGTGAGATCGGCGGCATCCTGCCTTCGCCGGCGGCCAAGTACAAATCGCGCAAGGAACGCTGGTATCCCGGCGACACGGTCAACGTCAGCATCGGCCAGGGCGACTGGAAGGTCACCCCGCTGCAGCTGGTGCATGGCGTGGCCGGGATCGCCGATGGCCAGCTGCGCCAGCCGCACCTGGTGATGCAGCAGCGCGCCGGGTTCGACGCGGACTGGACGGCCACGCCGCCGGGCGAGAGCAAGCCGATCAGCCCCACGCCGAGCAATCTGCAGGCCGTGCGCGAGGGCATGATGGGCACCATGCAGCCGGGCGGCAGTGGCGCGCGTGCGGCCGCGGGCGCGCCGTACGTGATGGCCGGCAAGACCGGTACCGCGCAGGTGATCAGCCGCCGTGGCACGGCCGCGGTCAATCCGCGCAGCCTGCCACTGCATCTGCGCCACCGCGCGCTGTTCGTGGGCTTCGCGCCGGCCGACAACCCGGTCATCGCCGTGGCGATCGCGGTCGAGGGCGGTGGTTACGGCGGCTCGGCGGCGGCACCGATCGCACGCAAGATCTTCGATGCCTGGCTGCTCGGCAAGATGCCCGACGGTCTGGAACCGCTGGACAGCGAGCGCGGCACCACCGCGATCGGCATCACCGCCTTCGATGGTGGCGACGGCGCGGCGCGCGAAGCCGGCGATGCGGCGGTGGCTGCGCTGGAGCTGATGCCGGTCGTGGTGGGTGTGCCCGCCCCAGCGCCCGCGCCGGATCCGGGCGCCCCCGTGCCCACTGCCACCGCGCCCCCGACCGCACCGGAGCGGCCACGATGAAGGTCTTCCTGCGCTGGGCGGTCGACATGGCCGTCCGTTTCAGCAGCTCGCTGGACTGGGTGCTGTGCCTGGCCCTGGGCGCGCTGATGCTGATCGGCCTGGCGGTGCTCAAGAGCGCCGGCGGCGATGGACTGGTGTTCGCACAGGGCGCGCGTTTCGCGGTCGGCCTGGCCGCGATGTGGGCGATCTCCCGCGTGTCGATCCTGCGCATCCGTTCGGCGACGCCGCTGATCTATGCGGTGTCGATGATTCCGCTGCTGGCCGTGTTCGTGCTCGGCACCGGCAAGTACGGCCGGCAATGGCTGGATCTGAAGCTGTTCTACCTGCAGCCGGCCGAGCTGCTCAAGGTCAGTCTGCCGATGATGGTGGCCTGGTATCTGCATCGCATGCCGTTGCCGCCGCGCTTCTCCACGGTGTTGACCAGCGCGGTGATCATCGGCGTGCCGACCGGACTGGTGATGCTGCAGCCGGACTTCGGCACCGGCGTGCTGATCGCCGCCAGCGGTGCGTTCGTGCTGCTGCTGGCGGGGCTGCCATGGTGGTGGGTGGGGGTGGCGGTCGGCGGTGTCGCCGCGGCCGCGCCGGTGGCCTGGTTCTGGCTGCTGCGGCCGTACCAGAAGGACCGCATCATGATGTTCATGGACCCGGAGAGCGATGCGCTCGGTGCGGGCTGGAACATCATCCAGTCCAAGATCGCGATCGGCTCGGGCGGCTTGGACGGCAAGGGCTGGGGCCAGGGCTCGCAGTCGCACCTGAACTTCATTCCCGAACAGACCACCGACTTCGCCTTCTCCGTGCTCAGCGAAGAGTTCGGCTGGATCGGCGTGGCCCTCGTGCTTGCGTTGTACCTGGTGGTGATCGGGCGCTGCCTGTGGATCGCCTCGCAGTCGCGCGACTCCTATTCGCGGCTGTTGGCCGGCGCGACCGGGTTGGCGTTCTTCGTCTATGTGCTGGTCAACGGCGGCATGATTTCCGGGCTGTTGCCGGTGGTCGGTGTTCCCATGCCGCTGATCAGTTACGGCGGCACCTCGGCGGTGTCGCTGCTGGCCGGCTTCGGTCTGGTGATGGCGGTGCGTCGCCACAATCCGGTACACGGCGGCTACGGCTGAGGGCGCGCGCGGCGTACGCCGCGCCCCGGCGGTACGTGTCGGCTAAGGATTGGGGCGCCCGCGCGTGTTACGGTCCTGCGCTCGCGCCGGCCCGCATCGCGGGTCCGCTTTCTGTTCGCCGTGTCGCCTCCTGCTGTGCGTCGCGTCATCCACAGGAGTCGTCCGCATGGTCGAACTACTGCAGCGCGCACGCGCCGTGTTCCATTTCTTTTTCCGTACGCTGGACCTGCCGCTGCTGGGCGCATTGTGTCTGCTGATGGTGGCCGGCCTGGCCGTGCTGCACAGCGTGGACGGGCCCGTGCATGCGCAGGCGATGCGCTACGGTGCCGGCCTTGCCGCGCTGTGGGGGCTGTCGCGGCTGCCGGTGGTGACGCTGCGCGCGTGGTCGCCATGGATCTACACGCTGTCCCTGCTGCCGTTGCTGGCGGTGTATGTGGTCGGCACCGGCAAATACGGCCAGCGCTGGTTGAACCTGGGCGTGTTCTATCTGCAGCCTTCCGAGCTGCTCAAGCTCAGCCTGCCGATGATGATGGCCTGGTACCTGCACAAGCAGCCGTTGCCGCCGCGGCCGCGTGCGGTGCTGACCGCCGCCGTGCTGATCGGTGGCCCGGCGGTACTGATCCTGCTGCAGCCCAACCTGGGCACGGCCACCCTGGTGACCGCCAGTGGCGTGTTCGCGCTGCTGCTGGCAGGGCTGCGCTGGTGGTGGATGGCCGTAGCGCTGGGGGGCTTGTCGGTGGCCGCGCCACTGGCCTGGTTCGGCCTGCTGCGCCAGTACCAGAAGGATCGCGTGTTGACCTTCCTGTATCCCGAGAACGATCCGCTGGGCACGGGCTGGAACATCATCCAGTCCAAGATCGCGATCGGCTCGGGCGGCCTGCATGGCAAAGGCTGGGGGCAGGGCACCCAGGCCACCCTGGATTTCCTGCCCGAGTACACCACCGACTTCGCCTTCTCGGTGCTGGCCGAGGAGTTCGGCTGGGTGGGCGTGGCGGTGGTGCTCAGCCTCTTCCTGTTCGTCACCGCACGCTGCCTGTGGATCGCCAGCCAATCGCGCTGCGGTTACTCACGCCTGCTGGTGGGCACCACCGGCCTGGTGTTCTTCGTCTACGTGGTGGTCAACGGCGGCATGATCTCGGGTCTGCTGCCGGTGGTGGGCGTGCCGATGCCGCTGATCAGCTATGGCGGCACCTCGGCGGTATCGCTGCTGGCCAGTTTCGGGTTGGTGATGGCGGCGCGGCAGCATCAGCCGGTGCATGCGACGTGAGTGATTCCGCGCCAGCCCTTGCGCAGCCCAGCATACGGAAACGGTTTCAGGTGCAAACAATGTCAACGCGCCGACACAAAAGTGAGAAGTGGCGCACAGATATGAAGTGACTTGATCTCGATCAATGGACTTGTCGTAAACGGCCTGCACAATGGCGGCCCGCCAACAACGACGCGCTGAGCCAAGCATCGCGGAGGGGGAGTCTGGCGGGGAGTAGTTGGCCTCACAGGTAGAGGGGCGAGGCGCGCGCTGGGGAGATGCGCGCCATGCCGCTGCCGACCGGGTCCGGTTTGGCCGGTTGCGTCTGCGGGGATGGGGACGCAACCGGCAGACCTCTTGTGCCTACCGCATATTTCTCAAAAGTGAGACGTACGTTGCTCCATGGCGCTTCGTTGGGTCTCGCCGGTGAACGGAGTTGACGCCTCACTGCATCGGCGCACGCTGAACGCCACGGCACTGCCTTTCGTCAGAACATGAATGGGCAGGGGAGGTCGCGCCTCTCTACACGCGGGCTTAACGGTCGCGAAGAAACTCAGGCAATCCGTTGAGATTCATGGTCTTAGGGGTTTTAATTCATCCATGACCTGCTAACCTGCCGCGATGATTCGACGCTCCCTGGCCTGCATGCTCACGCTCGGTTTGGTCGCTTGTGCGACCCAGCCGCAGACTCCTTCACCGACGCCGCAGGCCTCGGGTGTCCCTGTCACGCCAGCGGCGGGCAACAAAGGGCCGGCCGAAGCCGCTCCCGAGGCCGCCGGTGCCAATGCCGCCCCGGTCGACTTGACCCCGGTGCCGTTCGAGGTGGCCCGCGCCAACTTCGTGCGCGACACCGCGGCCCGTTACGGCATTCCCGCCGCGCAGATCGAAGCGACCCTGGCCCAGGCGCAGATCCGTGATCCGATCATCGCCGCGATGTCGCGCCCGGCCGAGCGGGTCAAACCCTGGAACGAATACCGGCCGATGTTCATCAGCCAGGCGCGGATCGAGGGCGGCAGGAAATTCCTCGCCCAGCACCGCGATGAGCTGATGCGCGTGCAGCAGCGCACCGGCGTGCCGGCCGAAGTGATCGTGGCGATCATCGGCGTGGAAACCAGCTATGGCGGCAACACCGGCAATTACCGCGTGCTCGATGCCCTGTACACGCTGGCCTTCAAGTACCCGCGCAGCGGCGACCCGGCCAAGCTGGAACGCGAAGTGCGCCGCGAACTGTTCTTCCGCGACGAGTTGTCACAGCTGTTCGCGCTGACCCGCGACGAGAAGCTGGACATCACCGCGATCAAGGGCAGCTACGCCGGCGCGATGGGCATGGGGCAGTTCATGCCCTCCAGCTACCTCGACTATGCGGTGGACGGCAACGGCGATGGCCGCCGCGATCTGTTCAACAGCTACGACGACGTGTTCTCCTCGATCGCCAACTACTTCGTCAAGAAGGGCGGTTGGGTCCGCGGTGGCCCGGTCGCCGTGCCGGCGACGCTGCAGGCCGGTCGTGAGGAATTCAATCCGACCGAATGGGCGCCGACCTGGACGCTGTCGCAGCTGGCCCAGCGGGGTTACCAGCCCAGCGTGCCGGTCGCGGCCGGCCTGACCGCCACTCCGATCACGCTGGAAGGCAGCACTGGCAAGCAGTACTGGCTGGGCTTCCAGAACTATTACGCCATTACCCGCTACAACCTCTCGAAAATGTACGCGATGGCCGTGTACCAGTTGTCCCAGGCCATCGCCGGACAGGAGTTGCCGCCGGCATGAACACGATCGCACGCTCCAGATGGCTGATCCCGGGTCTGTTGATACTGGCACTGGCCGCCTGCAGCAGTGCGCCGAAGAAACCCGGTGGCAGCAGCGCCGGCAGCAGCAAGCCGTCCGGTGCGGTGGTGCAGGGCAAGGGCGGGCGCCCGGCGCATTGCCCTGACGGTTCGCCCTACAAGGCCGCCGCAGAAGATCCGAGCACGCGCGGTGACTACCGCGCCGGTGGCCTGTACAAGCCCGGCGTGAACGACAGCACCCCCACCTACATCCCGAACGTGGCCTGCATCCCCGAGCCGGAAGTGGTTGACCTGCCGCGCTCGCCGATCGGCAACAAATCGCCGTATGTCGTGCTGGGCAAGCAGTACCAGGTGATGGACAAAACCCGCGGCTACGCCGAGAAGGGCACCGCCTCGTACTACGGCGCCAAGTTCCACGGCCGCCTGACCTCCAACCGCGAGGTGTACGACATGTACGCCTTCACCGCCGCACACAAAACGCTGCCGCTGCCGAGCTTCGCCCGGGTCACCAACCTGGACAACGGCGAATCGGTGATCGTGCGCGTCAACGATCGCGGCCCGTTCCACGATGGCCGCGTGGTCGACCTCAGCTATGCCGCCGCCGTGCGCCTGGGCATCACCCAGCGCGGCACCGGCAACGTGGAAGTCCGCGCGCTGGCCCCGGGGGATGACAACCTGATGGTCGACAAGCCGAGCCGCCGCGAGCGCCGCGAAGTCGCTGCCGCTGCGGCGGCGGCGACCTCCACCGCTGCCGCGGCACGCAGCGCCAGCGAGATGGATGCGCTGGTCGGCAAGCTGCCCGCCGCCACGGCGACCGCCGCCGCCAAACCGGCCGGCGAGCAGTACCGCTACCGCGTGGCCGATTCGGCCAAGCCCGGCAACGCCGACAACTTCGATCACTGGATGCGCGACAACGGCGTACGCGTGGCCACCGGCAAGCCCGCCACCACCCAGGCCGCCAGCGTGAACAGCGCCCCGGTCGCGGTGGCCGCGTTGCCCGCCGCCGCACCCGCCGCACGCCCGGCACCGGCGCCCAGCGCGACACTTTCCCAGCAGGTGCTCGGCAGCGTGCTGCTGCAGGTCGCCAGCTTCGCCAGCCGCGACAACGCCACGCGCGCGCTCGGCCAGCTGTCCTCGGCCGGCATCGCCGGGGCCAGCATCAGTGACATCGTCAGTGGCGGGCGCACCCTGTGGCGCCTGCGCGTCCCGGCCCCCGACCATGCCAGCGCCTCGGAACTTGCCGGCCGGATTGCCGGTCTGGGCTTCGGGGCGCCGCAGATCGTGAAGGACTGAGCCTTCCACTGCCCGCGGCACGCCAGCGCGTGCCGCCGCTCCTTGGGCCTACAATGCCCGCTATCCCTCATCCACCCCTTGGCGCCCTCCAGGAGCTTGCTGTCCGATGAAATTCCGCTTTGCCGCCGCTGCCATGGCCACGACCCTGTTCGTGGGCATGGTTTCCGCCCAGACCCCCCTGCCGACCCCGGCACCGGCGCCTGCTCCCGCCGCCACCGCGCCCGCCACCGTGGCCACCCCGCCGGCGCCCAAGCCCAGCGTCTCCAAGGCCTGGATCCTGATGGATTACGCCACCGGGCAGGTCCTGGCCGGTGAAAACGTGCACGAACAACTGGCCCCGGCCAGCATCACCAAAGTCATGACCTCGTATGTCGTGGCCGCCGAGGTCAAGAACGGCAAGGTCCGTACCGACGACCAGGTGATGATGAGCGAACGCGCCTGGCGCGAGGGCGGCGCCGGCACCGACGGCAGCTACAGCGGCTTCCCGGTCAACCAGACCGCGCGCCTGGAAGACATGGAAAAGGGCATGGCGATCCAGTCCGGCAACGATGCCGCGATCGCCCTGGCCGAACACGTGGCCGGCAGCGAAGAGGCCTTCGCCTCGCTGATGAACAGCTACGCCGCCAAGATCGGCATGAAGGATTCCCACTTCGTCAACGCCCATGGCCTGAGCGCCCCGGGCCACCACACCACCGCTTACGACCTGGCACTGCTCGGCCGCGCGATGGTGCGTGACTACCCGGAAACCTACGCCTACAACAAGGTGAAGGAATTCACCGTCGGCAACATCACCCAGCCCAACCGCAACCTGCTGCTGTGGCGCGACCAGAGCGTGGACGGCATTAAGACCGGTCACACCTCCGAAGCCGGCTACTGCCTGATGAGTTCGGCCCAGCGCGGTGATCAGCGTCTGGTCGCCGTGGTGCTCGGTGGCGGCTCGGAAAAGCAGCGCGCCGATGACAGCCTGGCGCTGCTCAACTGGGGCTTCCGCTTCTTCGAAACCCACCGCATGTACGAGCCGGGCAAGGTCGTGGCCGAGCACAAAGTGTGGAAGGGCACGACCGACAAGCTGCAGCTGGGCGTGGCCCAGCCGATGCTGGTCAGCGTCCCGCGTGGCCGCTACAACGATCTCAAGCCGAGCATCGATGTGCCCAAGACCTTGGAAGCCCCGTTCACCGCCGGCCAGCAGGTCGGCACCCTGAAGGTGATGCTGGACAACCAGGTTGTCGCCCAGGCCCCGCTGGTGGCCGTGGCCGCCGTGGAAGAAGCCGGCTTCTTCAAGCGCCTGTGGGACAGCTTCTGGATGTGGTGGGAATCGGAGTAATCCGCGCCACTGCCTCAGATGAAAAAAAAAAGACCGGCGAAAGCCGGTCTTTTCTTTACTGGCGGCCACCGGCTGGCACCGGCGGACAGTCGCCTTACATCGAGCGGCTGATCGTAAAGCTGCCGAACACCGGCGCCTCGCGCTGCCCATCGAATTCGCGCGTGCTGTGGTAACGGGCCAACGCGAATTTCCAGCGTCCGCGCATCACCGCCAGGCCGTAACCGGCCGTCCCCACCACAGGGCGCTTGTCCACGCTGTGGCTGTTGCGGAAGGTATTGCCATCCAGCGTGATATCGCGGATCACCCACGCCGCATCGGTCGTCGCGAACAGATGCCACGACCACCCGCTTGGCTTGCCGCCGCGCGTCGGTGCCGTGTTCTCACCGGCCGGGCGCAGCGGCGTACTGCCGAAGTCGTCGGGCAGCTTCCAGCCGAAACGGACCTCGCCACCTGCATTGAGGTGGGTGGCCAGGTTGCCCACCGCACCACCGTAATGGCTGATCGCATCCCAGCCCCAGCCGCCCAGATTCTCCGTGGCATCGGCCGGCCAGCGGCGCATCCGCTCGTGCGTGAGCATGAACACCGGCTCGTTGTGCAGCTGGTTGTCCCAGCCCTGGAACTTCTCATCGCCCAGCAGATCATGCACCGCGTTCTGCACCTGCTTGCCCTGTGCCCACGGCCCTACCACGCCCACCGCCAGCTGCGTGGTCTGCAGCCGGTCGCCGCGGCGCGCGTTGTACCCGAAGCTGCCGATCAGCACACCGGCATACGGCCGGTCGTCCTCGATCAGGTCCTTCCGGGTGAAATCGGTCGGGGTGAAAATCCCCTGGGCCAGGCTGAAGATCATGTTCTGCTGTTCGTACTCGCCCGGGTGCAGCCGCTCCAGATGGCTGTTGACCCAGCGCGCCAGGCGCGGCAGGCACGGATCGTCGGTGTAATCGACCAGATTCGGCGAGACGAAGGTGATCTGTGCGCCGTTGGTATAGCCCTGATCCTGGTCCTTGCCGCCGAACAGGTCGTTGTCCACGCGGACATTGATCTGCGGCGGGTGCTCGCGCATTGCATCGGGCCCGCATTGCGGGGCGGCCTGGGCGGCGAAGGGGAGGGCGGAGGCCATCAGGCCGGACAGGGCGAGCGCTGCGGCGCAGCGCTTGGGATGCATGGGCATAGAAGAATGGGTTTCGGTCGTCTTTTGCCGGGATACGGTACAGACAGGGATGTGAGGGATCGACTACGCCACGTTCATCGGTCTGTTTCGAAACCCGGCATGTCCCGGTAAACGCCGTCCCTGCTGCGTGGCGCCGGCAGCGGGCCGGTCCACCTGCGCCCCCTCAGTCAGCTGGCGTTGTGGTTGGAAACGCTTTGCCATATTCTCCGCGAGGCGTCAGGGGACGCCGTAAAGGATTCGGGTCTGCGCAGGCAGGCCCTCTCTCAACCCATGGAGTGCGCTTGCCCGTTGGCGGCAGCGCTGGATGACACAGATGATCAAATCACATTCGCTCGCCCATCTTCTGGCCTGCGCCACGCTGGGCGCCGGGCTGATGGCCCTCAGCACGCCGGCGTCGGCGGGTCTGCGCGACGCGTTCGGCAGCCGCGGTTCCGCCCAGGAACAGAGCCAGGCCGGCCAGGCGGAGATTCCCGTCTGCAGCAAGCCCTTGGGCACGATCGCGGTGATCGAGCCGGAAGACGTGGTGAACTGGTGGAGCGGGCAGCAGTTGCCGGCGCCATCGCGTCTGATCAAGGTGTTCGTCAGCAAGTCCAAGTGTTTCACCCTGGTCGACCGCGGGGTGGGCCTGGCCGCATCCCAGGCCGAGCGTGCGCTCGCTGCCGACGGTGAACTGCGCAATCGCTCCAACGTCGGCAAGGGCCAGATGCGTGCCGCCGATTACGTCCTGATTCCGGACCTGATCTCGCAGAACAGCGATGCCGGTGGCAATGCCATCGGTGGCCTGCTCAGTGGTCTGGTGGGTGGCAAGGCCGGCTCGGTGGTCAGCGGCCTCAACCTGCGCAGCAAGACCGCCAACGTCACCTTGAGCCTGACCGACGTGCGGTCCTCCGAACAGGTGGCCGTGGTCGAAGGCAATTCCAAGAAGACCGACCTGGGCTGGGGCGCCCGCGGCAGCCTGTTCGGTGGCAGCGGCCTGGCCAGCATGGGCGTGGGCGGCTATGCCAACACCGAAATCGGCCAGGTGATCACCCTGGCGTACCTGCAGGCTTACACCAACCTGGTGGGCGAGCTGGGTGGCCTGTCCGGCAACCCGGCCGCGACCAACGTCAGCCAGGCTGCGACCATGCTCAAGCCGGGCCGCCTGCTGGCCAACGCCAAGGGCACCGGCACGGCCGTGCGTTCGCTGGAGCCGGGCATGCTGCTGTATCCCACCGGCCTGAAGGAAGGCGCGATGTGGGAAGTGGAAGACGAAATGGGCAACAAGGGCTGGGTCAACTCGACCCTGATGGAACTGGCCCGCTGATCCGGCCCGGAGGTGGCCGCCGCACGGCCGCCACCTCCGGCCACATTCATGCAGGCTCTTGGGTTTGTCGCCGTGCGACCCGATAATGGGCGCATGGAGATCAAGTCTGACAACCCCGACCACGGCTTCCAGTTCCCCGGCCAGTTCGAACTCAGCGCCATGGGCGCGGCCGGCAACGACCTGGAACGCGAACTGCCGCGCCTGCTCGAGCTCGCCGGCCTGGAAGTACTGACCGAGCGGGTCAGCTGGAAACACTCGTCCAACGGCAAATACGTGTCCGTGCGGCTGGTGTTCAAGGCCGACAACCGCGAACAGTACGACGCCGCCCACACCGCCCTGCGCGACCATCCGGAAGTGAAGTGGACGCTGTAGCCAGCTGTGCCACCGCCGCGGCCCCGGGCGACCGGGCGCCGCAACCGGCCCTCGTGCGTGACCTCGGCCGCCAGCCCTATGCCCCGGTCTGGCATGCCATGCAGCGCTTCACCGATGCCCGCACCGATGCCACCCGCGACGAACTGTGGGTGGTCGAGCACGACCCGGTATTCACGCTGGGCCAGGCCGGCAAGGACGAGCACGTGCTCGCCCCCGGCGATATTCCCGTTCTGCATGTCGACCGCGGCGGCCAGGTGACCTACCACGGCCCCGGCCAGCTGGTGATCTACCCGCTGCTGCAGCTGCGGCGGCTCGGGATCGGCGTGCGCGACTACGTCTGCCGCATCGAGCAGGCCATCATCGACACCCTCGGCGACTGGAACATCGGCGCCGAGCGTCTGGAGGGCGCGCCCGGGGTCTACGTGGGCGGGGCCAAGGTCGCTGCGCTCGGCATCCGCGTGCGCCGCGGCTGCACCTTCCATGGCCTGTCCTTCAATGTGGCCATGGACCTGGAACCGTTCCGCCGGATCAACCCCTGTGGCTATCAAGGGCTGCAGGTGACCTCGGTGGTAGACTTGGGGGGACCGTCCGGCATGGCGGCCGTCACGCCGGTGCTGCTGGGCCATCTGGCCCGCCAGTTCGGCCTGGACCTCGAGCCGGCCGCTGAATTACCCGATTTGACTGACGCGGCGTGAACGCCGCCGACCAAGGCCATGACTGAAACCACCGCTCGCCTCATTCCCCTGCAGGTTGTGCAGGGCGACACGCCGTCCGCCGCCCCGTTGCAGACGGGCGTCAAACAGATCGGCGGTGACAAGATCGGCCGCTCGCCGGTGCAGTTCGCCGACGTGCCGGTGCTGCGCAAGCCGTCGTGGATCCGCGTGCGGATTCCCTCCGGCAACGCCGTGCAGAACCTCAAGGCCAAGCTGCGCGAGAACCGCCTGGTCACGGTCTGCGAGGAAGCCAGCTGCCCCAACATCCATGAGTGCTTCAGCCACGGCACCGCGACCTTCATGATCCTCGGCGAGGTCTGCACCCGCCGCTGCTCGTTCTGCGACGTTGCCCACGGCCGGCCCAAGCCGCCCGATGCCAACGAGCCGGCCAGCCTGTCCCAGACCGTGGCCGACATGGGCCTGAAGTATGTGGTGGTGACCAGCGTGGACCGCGATGACCTGCGCGACGGCGGTGCCCAGCACTTCGCCGACTGCATCGGTGCCATCCGTGCCAAGTCGCCCAACACCAAGATCGAAGTGCTGACCCCGGACTTCCGTGGCAAGGGCCGCATGGAGCGCGCGCTGGAGATCCTGGCGACCAACCCGCCGGATGTGTTCAACCACAACATCGAAACCGTGCCGGACCTGTACCGCAACGTGCGGCCGGGCGCGGACTATCAGTGGTCGCTGACCCTGCTCAAGAAGTTCAAGGCCCAGCACCCGGAGATCGCCACCAAGTCCGGCATCATGCTCGGCCTCGGCGAGACCCTGGAGCAGGTGCAGGCCACCCTGCGCGACCTGCGCGAGCATGACGTGGACATGATCACGATCGGCCAGTACCTGCAGCCGACCGCGCATCATCACCCGGTGCTGCGTTACTGGACCCCCGAGGAATACAAGGCGCTGGAGGAATACGGCAACGCGCTGGGCTTCAGCCACGTCGCCTCCGGTCCGATGGTGCGCTCGTCCTACCATGCCGACCGCCAGGCGGCCGACGCCGGCGTCGCCGGTTGATCCAGCGGGCCCTTCGGGGCCCGTTCTGTCATTCCCCCTGTCTTTCCCCGGCCGCGGCCCTGAACCGCGGATGGCCGCAGGCTCGTGCCTGCGCGCTGCTGCCCCCGGTATTCACAAATTTCTCCAACGGCCTCGGTAGGCTGAAGGCCCCGGTGACAAACGCGGCAACTTTCGGCACTGTCGTGGTGTCTGTAATGCACGCAGTCTCTCCCTTGGCAAGGTGCCACGAGCTAGTCCATGAAATTCAAAGCCCCCGCATTCCTGATGGCCCTGGCGCTCACCGCGCCGATGGCACTGGCCGCCTACGCCGATTCGCCCGCGCTGCCCTCGGCGGCCACGGCCGACCAGGTGACCACCTCCAAGCTGGTCTACGGACTGCTTTCGGACAGTCGATACGCCTACCGGCCGCGTGCACTCGATGCCGCGACCTCCAAGGACGTCTTCAAGCGCTATCTGGAATCGCTCGACAGCAGCAAGCAGTTCTTCACCCAGGCCGACATCACCCGCTTCGCACCCTTCGAGGCCAATATCGCCACCGCGATCCGCGGCGGCGAGCTGGAGCCGGCGTTCCAGGTGTTCGCGGTGTACAAGCAGCGCGTGGGTGAGCGTGTCGGCTATGCACGCAAGCTGCTCAAGCAGGATTTCGATTTCAGCACCGATGAAAAGTTCGAGTACGACCGCAAGGACGTGCCGTGGGCCGCGAGCAGCGCCGAACTGGACGATCTGTGGCGCAAGTCGGTCAAGAACGATTGGCTGCGCCTGAAGCTGGCCGGCAAGCAGCCGGCCGAAATCCGCAAGACGCTGGACAAGCGTTACGCCACGCTGGAAAAGTCGGTCAATGAGCTCAAGGGCGAGGACGTGTTCCAGTTCTTCCTCAACGCCTACACCAGCGCCGTGGACCCGCACACCGATTACTTCACCCCGCGCACCGCCGAGAACTTCAACCAGGCGATGTCGCTGTCGCTGGAAGGCATCGGCGCGCAGCTGCAGCGCCAGGACGACATGGTGGTGATCCGCGAGGTCATCGCCGGTGGTCCGGCCGCGGTCAATGGCACGCTCAAGCCGGGCGACCGCATCGTCGGCGTCGGGCAGGGCAAGTCCGGTCCGCTGGAAGACGTGATCGGCTGGCGCATCGATGATGTGGTGGCCAAGATCCGCGGCAAGAGCGATACCCAGGTCCGCCTGGAATTCATCCCCGCCGAGGAAGGCGTGGACGGCAAGCACCATACCCTGGTGCTGACCCGCCAGAAGGTGCGCCTGGCCGAACAGGCCGCCAAGGGCGAGACCCTGACCATTCCGGCCAAGGATGGGGAGCCCGAGCGCAAGGTGGGCGTGATCAAGCTGCCCACCTTCTACCAGGATTTTGAAGGCCGCCGTCGCAACGCCGCCGACTATGCATCGGCGACCCGCGACGTGGCCAAGCTGCTGGCCGGCTTCAAGGCCGACAAGCTCGACGGCGTGGTGCTGGACCTGCGCAACAACGGCGGTGGTTCACTGGATGAAGCGATCGAACTGACCGGGCTGTTCATCGAACAGGGCCCGGTGGTGCAGGTGCGCGAATCCGGTGGCCGCGTCACCGTCAACAGCGACCGCAGTGATGTGGTGGCCTGGGACGGCCCGCTGGCCGTGCTGATCAACCGCGGCTCGGCCTCGGCCTCGGAGATCTTCGCCGGTGCGATCCAGGATTACGGCCGTGGCCTGGTGATCGGTGAGACCACCTTCGGCAAGGGCACCGTGCAGAACATCGTCGACCTCGACCGCTGGCCGAGTGGCGAAACGCAGCGCTTCGGCCAGGTCAAGCTGACCATCGCCCAGTTCTTCCGCGTCAGCGGCAGCAGCACCCAGCACAAGGGCGTGGTGCCCGACCTGGCCTTCCCGGCCAGCGTGGACGCCAGCGAGTACGGCGAAAGCACCTACGACAACGCGCTGCCGTGGACCCGTATCGCCGCCGTGCCGCACACCCAGTACGGCAATTTCGGCCCGCTGCTGCCCAAGCTGGAAAGCCGTCACGACACGCGCATCGCCGCCGACAAGGAATTCCAGTGGTGGAACGAGGATGTCGAGCAGTTCCGCGCCGAGAAGGCCAAGAAGTACATCTCGCTCAACGAAGCCGAGCGCCGCGCCGAGCGTGAGAAGCAGGACAGGCAGCGCACCGATCGCCAGGCGATCCGCAAGCAGCTGGGCCTGGATCTGGACCCGCTGGCCGACGACAGCAATGACGACGGCCTGACCGGCAATGAACGCGACATCGTCAAGGATGCCGCCCGCGAGAAGGCCGCTGAAAAGCGTCCGGACCCGCTGCTGCGCGAGTCGGCGGCGATCCTGGCCGATGCGGTGAACCTGCTCGAGGCCGACCGCCCGCTGTCGGCGCAGGTGCTGCCGCAGTCGACCGCCGTTGGCCGCTGGGCGGACTGACCGTAGCGGCCGCCGCCAGCTGAACAGGTGACAACTCCACAGGCCGCCCTTCGGGGCGGCCTGTGCGTATCCACCTCCTGCCAACGCGCACGGGTCTATTCTTGGAGGCTGGATTTCCGCAGGAGCGGCCATGCGCTTTCGTCGTGTACGTTCGATCCCGCTGCTGGCGGTGTTCGCTGCCCTGACCGCCTGTGGCGGCCGCGCCGCCGACAGCACCCTGATCCGTGAGTCGTTCGACTCCGGCGATACCTATTCGCGTACCGTGCCCGGCCCGCCTGCCCAGGCCTGTGAAGCCGCGCGGCGGACCCTGCTCAGCCAGGGCTATGCGATCGCCCGTGCTGGCGATGACGCGGTGGAAGGCAACAAGAACTTCCAGCCCAAGGATGAAGAGCACGAGCAGCTGGTGCTGCGTATTTCGTGTGCGCCGCGCGGCGACCAGGCGCTGGTCTTCGTCAGTGCGGTGCAGGACCGTTACGCTTTGAAGAAGAGCCCGACCTCGGCCAGCGTGGGTGTCGGCGCGCTGGGCTCGGTGTCGCTGCCGTTCGGCAGCAATGACGACTCGCTGGTGAAAGTGGCCAGCAGCACCGTGCAGGACGCCACCTTCTATCGCCGCTTCTTCGAGCGTCTGCAGCAGTATCTGCCTGCGGCGGCCGTGCCCGAGCCCACGCCGGCCCCGGCGCCCGCGACAGCCCCTGCCGCGGCGGGGGAGGCCACGCCTGCCACGGTGGTGAGCGATACCCCGGCCCCCCTGCACTGAGCGGGCTGCGGTGCGGCAGGTCATGGCAACAGGATCGCGGCGCTGGCGCCGCCATGCGCTTGCGGTCCTGCTGGGGCTGATCCCGGCAGGCAGCACGTGGAGCGCGGCGTCCTGTGCGCAGGGCGTATTGGAGGAGCTTGGCTGGCAGATCGCTGCAGCCGACATCGACGCCCCCAAGGTGCACGGCGGACCGGTCTGCGAGCGCGCCGATCTGCGCCAGGCGCAGGCGGCCGGCGACCTGCGCGTGCAGTTGCCGCGGCAGTGGTCAGAGGCCCAGCGGCAGCAGTGGCTGCCGACCCTGTTCGATGCGCCGGCCACGGTCTGCGCGTATGCCTTCAAACTCGGCGCGGCCACGCGCCGCGCCACCTCCGCGCTGCAGGACAACGACGGCTTCCGGTTCTCGGCGTTGCAGCTGGGCTGGATCGGCTTCGGCGCCGGCGGCGCGCAGGCCAAGGGCTGGGAGCGCTTCCGCAGCTTCGGCCGCGGCTATCAGCCGGCCGGGGCCAACAGTGCGGCGCTGCAGACCTTCTACGACGGCCGCGTGCGTGCCGAGTGCGGCGTCGGCCGCCAGGTCGCGCAGTTGGCGACCCAGCGCGAGCTGTACGGCGATGCCGCGTTCGATCGCGAATTCTCCGCCGACGAGCTCTCCATCGGCACCTTCCTGACCCTGCACGAGACCGACAGCATCCTGCTGGGTCGGCATGCCGGTGCGTTCCTGGCCGACGGCAAAGCGAAGAAAACCGCGCAACGCGGGCGGCAGGCCTTCGTCGGTACGCCCGGTTTCATCGAACACGTGTTCGAGCGCGCGTATCTGGACGACATCAACAACCAGGCCGAGAACTTCGTGGTGGTCGATGTCAGTGATGCGGCCGCCCGCGCGCTGCGCGAGCACGACGGCTTCGCCCACTACGACCAGATCAACCGGCGCATCTGGTCGCTGGCCCAGCGCATGCCGGGCCCGGGGCCGCGCCGCTTCGAGCGGCTGCTGATCGAGCGCGATCCGATCTGGCGGCGCGAGGTGCCGGCCGAACAGCAACCGCTGCTGAAGGAACTGGATGCGTTGCTGGACGATCCGTTCTACCAGGGGTTCCTGATTTACGTGCATCCTCGCGGTATACGTCCTATCGGGTATCACATCGCGCGCCTGCTCGATCGCAACCCGCGCACCCCGTTCGCGATCGAGCTGGGGCTGCACAACCTGCATACCACGCTGTATCGGCGCTGGATCGACGCACGCCTTCGCCAGTGCGATTCCCCGCCGGCAGCGTTCCTGCAAGACAACACGACAACTGAGCAAAGGTGATTGATGGATATCGCAATGATCGGATTGGGCCGCATGGGCGCCAACATGGCCGAGCGCCTGCACCGCGGCGGCCACCACGTGATCGGTGTCGATCCGGGCGAGGCTGCGCGTACCGCGGCCGCCGAGCGCGGTTTCGAGGTCAGTGCCTCGATCGCCGAGACGCTCGCCGCGCTGCCGGTGCCGCGTGTGGTGTGGCTGATGGTGCCGGCCGGTGTGGTCGACCAGACCCTGGCATCGCTCTCGCCGCATCTGTCCGAGGGCGACGTGGTGATCGACGGCGGCAATTCGTACTACAAGGATTCCGTGCGCCGCAGCGAGCAGCTGCGCGGTGAGGAGGTGACCTATATCGACTGCGGCACCAGCGGCGGTGTGTGGGGCCTGCAGGAGGGCTACAGCCTGATGATCGGCGGCGACAAGGCTGCGGTCGAGCGGGTCGGGGCGATCTTCCGCACCCTCGCGCCGGGCGAGGACCGTGGTTGGGCGCACGTCGGCCCGAGCGGGGCAGGGCATTTCTGCAAGATGGTCCACAACGGCATCGAGTACGGGATGATGCAGGCCTACGCCGAAGGCTTCGCGCTGATGCAGCACAAGACGGAGTTCAATCTCGACCTGGCGCAGGTCGCCAAGGCGTGGCAGCACGGCAGCGTGGTGCGTTCATGGCTGCTCGATCTCAGTGCCGATGCGCTGGGCCGCAACCCGCAGTTGGACGGCATCGCACCGTATGTCGAAGATTCCGGCGAAGGCCGCTGGACCGTTGCCGAGGCGATCGATCTGGACGTGCCGGCGCCGGTGATCACGCTGTCGCTGCTCGAACGCCTGCGCTCGCGCGAGAAGAATTCCTTCAGTGACCGCCTGCTGGCGGCGATGCGCAACGAGTTCGGTGGTCACGCGATCAAGACCACCTGAGGCCGATCGACGCGGGCCGGCGAACGTGACTTTCCGGCCCGCATCCATGCAGCGCGTAGGGCTACCCGCGCTGGCGTGATCGATTCACAGCGCCAGCCGCCGCCCACTGCGCGCACTCTCCGCACCGGCCTCCAGCAGGCGCATCACCTGCAGCGCCTGCGCGGTGCTGACCGGGGCTTCCCCCACGCCCAGCATCGCATCGCGGAACTGCGCATAGAACGCGCCGTAATCACCGGGCACGTTGTCCACGGTGCTGCGCTGGGTGTGACCGTCGCCGTCGATCCGCACCAGTTGCCCATGCTGCGGGTCCAGGCCCCAGCCCGGCGCACCCGGCGCGATGCCGCGGCGCAGCTGGTCTTCCTGCACGTCCAGCCCGTCTTTGAGGTAGCTGCCGGCGTCGCCATGCACGATGAAGCGCGGGCCGGAGGCGGCCACCAGCGAGCCGGCGTGGAGGATCGCGCGGTGGTGCGGGTAATGCAGCACCGCGTGGAAATAGTCATTGCCCAAGGCGTGCTGGCGCTGCGCCATCAGGTCCACGCTGATCGCGCCGGGCCAGCCGAACAGCTGCAGCATCTGATCCAGCAGATGAGGACCGAGATCCATCCACAGGCCGCTGCCGGGCGCATCGCTTTCGCGCCAGCGATCGCGCACCTGCGGGCGGAAACGGTCGAAGTGGGAATGGCATTCGGCGACGCGGCCGATCCGGCCCTCGTTGATCACCCGCTTGAGGGTGAGGAAATCGGCGTCATGGCGGCGGTTCTGGAACACGGTGACGACACGCTCTGCAGCCTGCGCGGCCTGCACCACCGATTCGGCCTCCGCCACGGACAGCGCAAAGGGCTTGTCCACCAGTACGTGTTTGCCGGCCGCGAGGGCGGCGCGCGCCAGTGGAGCATGCGCATCGTTGGGCGTGGCGATCACCACTGCATCCACTGCCGGATCGTCGAACAGCTGCTGCGGGTCTTCGCAGAGGCGCACATCGGTGAAGCTGCGCAGCAGGCGGTCGCGCTGCGAGCTGACGATGCTGTGCAGCGCCAGTCCAGGGGTGTGCAGGATCAACGGCGCATGGAAGACGCTGCCGGCCAATCCGTAACCGATCAGTCCGACCTGCAGTTCGGTGGCCATGGTGCGCTCCAACAGGATGGGCAGGACAGCGTAACGGCTGCGCGCGCGGTGCGGAAACATGAATGGTCAGGCAGGAAGCTGAGTGGTTCACGGCGACGTTATGTGGCGCGCACGCCCCCTCCACGGCCCGACACGGACACTGGCTGCACATCCGCAAAGGAATTCGAACATGACCAACACGACCCGTAATCTGCTTGCTGCTTCGCTGGCCCTGGGCATGGTGCTGGGCACCTCGTCGGCCATGGCCAAGGATCCGCCGAAGACCACCGATCATGCCGCGATGACCCATGCCGATACGCACGATTCGGCCGAGCCGGTCACCGACAGCTGGATCACCACCAAGGTCAAGACCGACCTGCTGACCAGCAAGAACGTCCCGGGCACCGAAGTGAAGGTGGAGACCGTCAATGGCGTGGTCACCCTCACCGGCACCGTGGCCAGCCAGGCCGAGCATGACAAGGCGGTGCGCGTGACCCAGCAGATCAAGGGCGTCAAGCGCGTCGACGCTGCCAACCTGAAGGTTGCCGCGACGGCCGCCAAGCGCTGAGTCCTGCTGCACCGATGAACAGAGCGCGCCTTCGGGCGCGCTTTTTTGTGCGCGCCCGGTGGTCCTGCGTGCTGTTCAGTCAGGTGAGGGACCGCGTATTCACAAAGGGGTGGAGTATATTCAGCGCTTCGCCATCGCCATGCGGTGCGCATGCCGGCGGTACGCGCATGGGCCGGAGCAGGGGTGGCATCGAGCTGACGAGGGACTATGGCGCTGGTGTTCAGTGATCAAATCTGGGACCGCTGGCGATTGCCGGCCCTGGCCCTGGCGGCGGTAGCCATCATCGTGGTGCCGTGGCTCACCCTGCGCAAACTGGCCGACGACAACGTCGATGCGATGAACTGGGTCACCCACACCCAGGATGTCGGCGTGGCGGTCTACCAATTGCAGGCCGACGTGCGCGATGTCGAATCGGCCGCATTGACGATGTCCAAGGGCATCGACGCCCCCGGCCTGCGCGAGCGGCTGGCCCAGGCCGACGATATCCCGGGGCGGCTGGCCCGGCTGGCCGAGCTGACCCGCGACAATCCGGATCAGCTGATCCGGATCGGTCGCATCCAGTCCATGCTCGAACGCCGCATGGAGCTGGCCAAGCAACTGGCCCGTTCCGCGCCCGATGCCGATCAGCGGCAGCTGGTGGCCGATCTGACCACCCGCTACCCGATCCGCAACCTGGTCGAAGAACTGCAGGCCACCGAGGAGCAGCTGCTCGCCAAGCGTTCGGCGTTGTTCACGGCGCAGCAGCGCCAGGGCGAGTTCATCTCCTGGTCGGCGCTGGTGGTGCAGCTGCTGTTGCTTGGCCTGGTGCTGTGGCTGCTGCAGCGGCAGATCCGCCACCGCCTGAGCGCCGAACGCGCCTCGCTGCGCGCGGCCGGGCGGGCAGCCTCGGTGCTGCATACGGTGCGCGAGCCGATCGTACTGCTCGACCGCAGCCTGCGCGTGCAGATGCACAACCCGGCGTTCGCCGAGCTGTACGGGCTGGACGAGGAGACCACGGCCGAAGGGCTGCCGCTGGACAGCATCGGCGACGGCGCCTGGGCCGACGCGGTGGTCCGCCAGCGCCTCACCGACGTGCTGCTGCGCGGCCGCGAGCTGTGGGATTACGAACACGAACAGCGCACCGCCGATGACGTGGTGCGGATCATGCTGATCAACGCGCGGCGCATGCCGCTGCCGGACAAGGATGACGAAGTGGTGCTGATGACGGTCAGCGATGTCACCGTCCAGCGCGCCGTGCAGCTTCGGGTGGAGGAACTGAACCGCCAGCTGGAAGGCAAGGTCGAGCAGGTTTCCGAGGTGAACCGCGAGCTGGAAGCGTTCAGCTATTCGGTCTCGCACGATCTGCGCGCGCCGTTGCGCCACGTGGCCGGCTTCTCCGACAAGCTGACCCGCCATCTGGGCGAGGGCGCCGACGAGAAATCCCTGCACTACCTGGGCGTGATCTCCAACTCGGCGCGCCGCATGGCCGCGCTGATCGACGATCTGCTGGTCTATTCGCGCCTGGGCCGGGCCGCGATGCGGCTGCAGGCGGTGGACATGCAGTCGCTGGTCGCCGACACCCGCGCCATGCTCGATGCCAACCAGCAGAGCGAGGCCGAGAGCACCGGCGTGCCGCATCATGTCGACTGGAAGATCGCGCCGCTGCCGATCATCGTTTCCGATGAAAACATGATGCGCCAGGTGTGGCTGAATCTGCTCGGCAACGCGATCAAGTATTCTTCCAACCGCGAGCCGGCCCGGATCGAGGTCGACTACAAACTGCAGCCTGACGGCAGCCATCTGTTCACGGTCCGCGACAACGGCGCCGGGTTCGACATGGCCTACGCCGGCAAGCTGTTCGGGGTGTTCCAACGGCTGCACAAGGCCAGCGACTACCCGGGCACGGGCATCGGCCTGGCCAGTGTCCGCCGGGTACTGACCCGCCACGGCGGCCGCATCTGGGCCGAGTCGGCGGTCGATCAGGGCGCCACGTTCCACTTCGTTCTTCCACCCGCGCTCGACGCAATCAACAAGGGCTCCGCCGCATGACCGCTCTCCGTACCATCCTCCTTGCCGAGGACAGCCCCGCCGACGCCGAGATGGCCATCGACGCCTTGAAGGAGGCCCGCCTGGCCAACCCGATCGTGCACGTCGAAGACGGCGTGGAAGCGATGGATTACCTGCTGCGTCGCGGCGCCTTCGCCAACCGCGACGAAGGCCTGCCGGCGGTGCTGCTGCTGGATATCAAGATGCCGCGCATGGACGGCCTGGAAGTGCTCAAGGAAATCCGCAACACCGAAGAGCTCAAGCGGCTGCCGGTGGTGATCCTGTCATCCTCGCGCGAGGAAAGCGATCTGGCGCGCAGCTGGGACATGGGCGTGAACGCCTACGTGGTCAAGCCGGTGGACGTGGACCAGTTCTTCGGCGCGGTGCAGACCCTGGGCAAGTTCTGGGGCCTGATCAACCAGGCACCGGAGATCGAGTAAGGCCATGCCGCTGACCGGCCCTGCGTTGGGTGCCCTGCGGATCCTGCTGATCGAGGATTCGCCGGAAGACGCCGAACTGATGTGCGAGCAGATGCTCGACGCTGGCCTGGAGGCCAGTTTCGAGCGGGTCGAGAGCGCGCAGGAACTGCGCGAGGCGCTGGCGCGCGCCGCGCCGGACATCGTGCTGTCGGACCTGAGCATGCCCGGCTTCTCCGGCAATGAGGCGCTGCAGATCGTGCGCGCCGCGCTGCCTGAGGTGCCCTTCATCTTCGTGTCCGGCACGATGGGTGAGGAAAACGCCGTGGCCGCCCTGCACCAGGGCGCCAACGACTACATCATCAAGCACCAGCCGGCGCGCCTGCCCTCGGCGGTGGCGCGTGCCGTGCGCGAAGCCCGCAGCGCGATCGACCGCCAGCGGGTGGAAGCCGAGCTGATGCGCGCGCAGCGTCTGGAAAGCTTGTCGCTGCTGGCGGCCGGGCTCAGCCACGACCTGCGCAACATCCTGCAGCCGCTGCTGATCATGCCGGACCTGATGAAGGCACGGACCGATGATCCGCAGCTGCATCATCTGGCCGACATCATCGCCGAATGCGGCCGGCGCGGGCATGAGATGGCCGAATCGATGCTGTCCTTCGTGCGCGGTTCGCGCAATACCAGCGAGCACATCTGCCTGGTCCACCTGTTCGAAGGCGTGGAGCTGCTCCTGCGCAGCAACCTGCCGGCCAAGGTCACCCTGCACCTGGAGGTGGCCGATGGCCTGGCGGTGGATGCCAATTACACCGAGCTGCAGCAGGTGCTGCTCAACCTCTCGTTGAATGCCATCCAGGCGATGCCCAACGGCGGCCGTTTGACCCTGCGCGCGGCGTCCGCCGCCGATACGCATGGCGAGGACTGGCTGCGGATCTCGGTGACCGATGAAGGCATCGGCATGGATGCGGACACGCTGTCGCATCTGTTCAATCCCTTCTTCACCACCAAGGCCACCGGCACCGGCCTGGGTTTGATCTCGTGCAAGCGCATCATCGAAGGCGCCCACGGCAGCATCCACGTCGACAGCCAGCCTGGCGTGGGCACCCGCTTCGATCTGCTGCTGCCGATGCGCGAGAGCACCGACGCGGCCGCCACGGTGGATGGGCCGATCGCCGCCGGCACGGGGCAGTCGATCCTGGTCGTGGACGGTGAGGCGACACGCCTGTCGCTGCTGGGCAATGCGCTGTCCAGCCAGGGTTATCACCTGCAGCTGGCCTCCGATGGTGCCGCCGCACTGCGCTGGATGCAGCAGGAAAGCATGCCCGCGCTGGTGATCGCCGATGCCGGCTCGAAACTGCTCTCGGCCAGCCATCTGCTGGGCGAGATGGCCACGCTGGGCTACCACGGGCCGGCGCTGGTGCTGGAAGAAGCCGACGTCACCGTGCCGCTGGCGGTGTTCCCGCCCGGCATCAACGTGCACGTTCTGCGCAAGCCGCTGGAAATGCAGCAGGTGTTCCGCTCGGTCGCCGAGGCGCTGGAGACCGCCTGATCAGACCTCCCACGGAAACTGTGGGAGGCTGGCCACGGCCTGCTCGAGTTTGTAGGACCAGTTGCCGTGGATCTCCGCATACAGCGGGCTGTCGCCGGCCAGGCGCATGCGCTGGGTGATGCGCAGGTCATCCCTGCGGATCAGCACCAGGTCCACCGGCAGCCCCACCGAGAGGTTGGAGCGGATCGTCGAATCCAGCGACACGATGGCGGTGCGCGCGGCGTCTTCCAGCCGGGTCTGCGGGCGCAGGATCCTGTCCAGGATCGGCTTGCCGTACTTGGATTCGCCGATCTGCAGGAACGGGGTTTCCGGCGAGGCCGCGATGGCGTTGCCGAGCGGATAGATCATGTACAGGCCGGGATGCTCGCCGCCAATCTGGCCGCCCAGGATCAGCGTCGCCTGGGTCACGATGCCGTCCTGGCCCGCCTCATGCGTGCTGGATTTGACCTGGCTGTCGAGCAACACCCGGCCCACGTACTCGGCCACCTCGAACAGATGCCGGTAGGCGCGCAGGTTTTCCGGGCGCTGCTCGTCCACGTCACGGCGCAGCCGCGAGATCAGCAGCTGGGTCGTCGCCAGGTTGCCGGCGGCCATGATCACGAAGGCCGCTTCACCGGGGAACTCGAATTCGTGCAGCTTGCGGTGTACGCGCACGTCGTCCAGCGACGCGTTGGTACGGGTATCGGCGGCGAAGACCAGGCCTTCGTCCACCTCGATGCCGACGCAATAGGTCATGTCGGTGTCCTATGATGTGCACCCCGATTCTATGCGCTGGCCCTGTTGGCCCCGTGTGGAATCGCCCCACGTACGCTGAATACCATGACCACTGCGCTCCTGAGCCTGGGCAGCAACCTGCAGCCGCAACAGCACCTTCACGCCGCGGTGGAGGCCCTGCGCGCGCGCTTCGGCACGATCGCCGTCTCGCCGGCCTACCGCACCGCGGCGGTGGGCTTCGACGGCCCGGATTTCCTCAACAATGCCGTGGCGATCGAGACCGATCTGCCGCTGCAGACGCTGGATGACTGGCTGCATGCGCTGGAAGACGCCCACGGCCGTGACCGCAGCGGCCCGCGTTTCAGCGACCGTACCCTGGACATCGATGTGGTGTTCTACGGCGATCTGATCGTGGAGGGCCCCGGCCATCTGCGCATTCCACGCCCGGAGCTCAAGCACGCCTTCGTGCTCAAGCCATTGGCCGATATCGCCCCGGCGTTCCGCGACCCGGTCAGCGGGCTGACCCTGGACGCACTGTGGCGTGCCCACCGGCAGTTCGGCGAGCCGTTCGACACGATGGACCTGTTGCCCGGCTGATCGAGGCATCGGGGAGTGCCGGCGGCTGGCCGGCAACCCGACAATGCCGGTTCATGCAGCGCCGGCCAGCGGCCGGCTCTCCCGGCGTGCGGTCCAACCGGGGTTCACGACAACGTCCGCCCACCATCCACGCGCAGCGTGTGCCCGGTGACGAACGCCGCCTCCGTGGCCAGCCAGTACACCGCCTCGGCGATCTCCTCCACCGTCCCGGTGCGGGCCAGCGGCGTGCGCGCCAGCAGCGCCTGCTGGGCGAAATCATCCTTGCCCTGCTCCGGCCACAGGATCGCCCCGGGCGCCACCGCATTGACCCGTATCTTGGGCGCCAGTTCCAGCGCCAGTGAACGGGTCACCATTTCCAGCGCGGCCTTGGTCGCCGCGTAGACCGGGTGGTCGCGCATCGGCTGGGTGCCGTGCAGGTCGGTCAGGTTGACGATGCTGCCCTGCTGGCGGCGCAGGTGCGGCGCGGCCGCCTGGGCCAGCAGCAACGGAGCCCGCGCGTTGACCGCGAACAGGTCGTCCCACTGCGCGGCGGTGATCTGGCCGAGCAGGGTGGGGTAGAAGTTGGAGGCGTTGTTGACCAGCGTATCCAACCGGCCGAACTGGGTCACGGTCTGGTCGATCAGGTCGGGCAGGGCATCGGCATCGCGCAGGTCGGCCTGCAGGGCCAGCACGCTGCCCGGGCGCAGCATGTCCATGTCGAAGGCCATCTGCTGCAGCTCGGTGGTGGAGGTGTGGGCGTGCAGCACCACCGACCAGCCACAGGCGTGGAACTGGCGGGCGATGGCCGCGCCGATCCGGCGCGCGCTGCCGGTGATCAGCGCCACGGGCGCGGTATCGGTCATCGGGGGTACTCCCTGCTCAGGCTATGCTGTGCATTGTCACCGCAATCGCCCGTGCCATGCATTCCCCACTGCCCCTCCCCGAATCCGACGCCCTGGCCCACAGCGACGAGCTGGCTGCGGCGCTACGCGCTGAAATCCTCGCCAACGGCGGCGCGATGCCGTTCTCCCGCTTCATGGAGCTGAGCCTGTACGCGCCCGGTTGGGGCTATTACAGCGCTGGCGCCAGCAAGTTCGGGGCCGCCGGCGATTTCACCACCTCGCCGGAAATCGGCGCGCTGTTCGCCGCGACCCTGGCCAATGCGATCGCCCCGGTGATGCAGCAGCTCGGCCCGGAAGCGCGTTTCATGGAAGTCGGCGGCGGCAGCGGTGCCTTCGCCGAAGTGCTGCTCAAGCGCATGCTCGAACTGGACGCGCTGCCCGGGCGTTACGCGATCCTGGAGCCCAGCGCGGACCTGCGTGAGCGCCAGCGCGAGCGTCTGGAAAAGGCGTTGATCCCGCCGGTGTTTGCCCTGGTGGAATGGCTGAACGGTCCGTTCGATGACGATTGGGACGGCATGGTCTTCGCCAATGAAGTGATCGATGCCTTGCCGACGCCGCGCTTCCTCGCACGCGATGGCATGGTCTACGAAGAAACCGTCGAACTGGATGCCGAGGGCGCCTTCGTGCGCGGCGCGCAGCCGGCCGATGCGATGCTCAGCGCTGCCGTCCGCCACGTCGAGCATTATCGCGAGAAGCCCTTCGCCGACGGCTACCGTTCCGAACTGCTGCCGCAGCTGCCGTACTGGATCCAGGCGATCGCCGGCGGCATGAAGCGCGGCGCGATGCTGTTCGTCGATTACGGTTACCCGCGCAACGAGTATTACCAGGACGACCGCGACGAGGGCACCGTGCGCGCGTTCTACCGCCACCACGTGCACAACGAGCTGTACCGGTGGCCGGGCCTGCAGGACCTCACTGCCTCGGTGGATTTCACCGCGCTGGCCGAAGCCGGCACGGGCGCGGGTTTCGAGCTGGCCGGTTACTGCACCCAAGCCAGTTTCCTGCTCGGCAACGGGCTGGATACGCTGCTGGAAAAAGCCGATGCGCGCACCGACGAGATCGGCCGGGTGCGGCTGCGCGACCAGGTGAAAAAGCTGACGCTGCCGACCGAGATGGGCGAGCGATTCCAGGTGATGGGCTTCCAGCGCGACGTGGATTTCGAGCCGGCGTTCGCGCTCGGCGATCTGACCTGGCGCCTGTAAGGTGGCTGCCACGAACCTGTTGAAGCCGCTACGTTGGCCGCGGTTCTGGCTGGCGCTGTGGTGGATGGCGGTGCTGGGTACGATCGTGGTCTGCCTGATCCCGCCGCCGCCGATTCCATTGCCGGACAACAGCGACAAGATCGAGCACTTCCTCGCCTATTTCCTGCTGGCCTCGTCCGCCGTGCAGATCTACCAGCGAGGCGCTGCCCTGGTCTGGGCAGCGGTCGGACTGGTTGGGCTGGGCATCGGCATCGAGTTCGCCCAGGGCGCCTTGACCGTCAACCGCATGGCCGACCCGATGGACGCACTGGCCAACAGCGTTGGCGTGCTGGCCGGCATGGCGATCGCAGTGACGCCGCTCCGCAATCTGCTGGTACGCCTGCGCGGTTGATACCGGCAGCGTAGGGCGGGGTGTGCCGGCCAGCGGCCGGCACGACCGAGGGTGGCCGCGCGTTACCGCGGCACCAGCGTCAGCTCATCCAGCACCCACATCGTCGGCCGGGTATCGCCGGTAAAGCGCACGCACAGGTTCTGCGTGCCCTTGAGCGAACGCGGCAGCGCCGCTTCCAGCGTAATGAAGCCATCGGCGCCCGGCGCGGCCGGCAGCCTCACGCTGGCCAGCGGCTTGCCATCGCACTGCCCGCCCAGGATGTCCATTTCCCCGTGCGTACTGCGCTTGGGCGCGAAGCGGCGGTTCGGCTCATCGTGGGCCAGCTGGAAGTAGTACGGGATCTGCCCGGCACGCACGCGCAGTTTGGCGATGCCGTCCACATCCGCGTCTTTCCACAGCCAGCACGGGTTGAAGATGTCCACGTTGAAGATCGCGCGCTCGCCATCGGCCGGGCCGTCGTCTTCCAGGCGCAGCAGCAGCTGGCCGTCACCCGGGCACTGCGCAAGATGTTCGTCGGTCCGCGACAGCAGCGAGGCGGCGGTGATGTCGAAGCGGCTGGCCGCCTTGGCCAGTGCCTGACCATTGAAGAATGTGGCGGCCTGCAGTGCCACCGGCAGCGGCCGCTGCAGCGGGGCGGTGTAGCGCGGTGACTGCGCGGTGACCGCGCTGCCGTCCACGCTGTAGTGGATGTCGTAGCCCAGCGGGGTGCGCAGGGCCAGCGTCGCGGTGCCGGCCGCGCGGTCGTCACGGCTGTCCAGTTCCACCTGGAACGGCGTCTGTGCATATGCGATGCCCATGGCCTGGTAACGCTGCAGCTGCGCCGGCAGGCGCGCCAGGAAATCGGCGTAATCGCGGCGTTCGCGCGGCGACCAGCCGGTCTCGGCCACTGCGGCCAGGCGCGGGAACAGGTTGTGCTGCAGGCGTGCGTAGCTGCGCGTGTGCTCGGTGAACATGTTGGCCTGCAGGCCCAGAATATGGTGCTGCTTGTCCTTGGCCAGCGCGTCGGGCACCGGTTCGAAACCGTACACGCGCGCCAGCGGAATCGTCGCCGGGCGGCCCGGCGGTTCGTTCGGCGAGTTGGTCTGCAGGTAATCCATGTACATGTCGGTCACCGGCGACATCACCACGTCGTGGCCTTCGCTGGCGGCCTTCAGACCGCCCTCGGTACCGCGCCAGGACATCACCGTGGCCTCCGGCGGCAGCCCGCCCTCGAGGATTTCATCCCAGCCGATCAGGCGCCGGTCGTGCTGTTCCAGGAAGGTTTCCAGGCGCTTGATGATGTGGCTCTGCATCTCCATCTCATCGCCGGCGCCCACCTCACGCATGCGCGCCTGCACCCGCGCGGAGGCTTCCCACTGGTCCTTGACCGCTTCGTCGCCACCCACGTGCACGTACTTGGCCGGGAACAGCGCGATGACTTCTTCCAGCACGTTTTCAAGGAAGGCCAGCGTGCTGTCGTCGGTGTTGAACAGGTTCGGGAACACGCCCCATTCGCTCAGCGGCTTGAGCGGGGTGTCGATCGTGCCGAGCTCCGGATAGGCCGCGATCGCCGCGGTGGCATGGCCGGGCACGTCGATCTCGGGAATGACCTGGATATGGCGCGCGGCCGCATACGCGATCACCTCGCGGATCTGTTCCTGGGTGTAGAACCCGCAATAGGGGCGCTCGGCGCCGGTGACCGGGTCGCGGCCGCCATCGCCGGCCGGAATGCGGCAGCTGCCGACGCCGGTCAGTTTCGGGTAGCGCTTGATCTCCATGCGCCAGCCCTGGTCATCGGTGAGATGCCAGTGGAAGGTATTGAGTTTCTGCTCGGCCATGGCATCGAGGACCTGCTTGATCTCATCGAGGCTCTGGAAGTGGCGGGCCGAATCGAGCATCAGGCCGCGCCAGCTGAAACGGGGCGCATCGTCGATACGCAGCGCCGGGAGCTTGCCTTCGCTGCCGCCGGTGAGCAGCTGCGAGAGCGTGGCCGCACCATAGAACAGGCCGGCTTCGGTGGCGGCCTGCACGGTCGCGCCGCGCGCGTCCGAACGCAGCTGATAGCCCTCGGCACCGGTCTTGAGGGTGGCGTCGAGCACGAAGCGGATCCCGTCCTTGCCGCGTCCTTCGCTGACCGTTACCGCCGGGCCGCCGCTGTCACGCAGCAGTGTGGCGAACTGTGCGGCCACACGGGCGGCGGCCTGGCCCTGTGCATGCACCGGGGTGGCGGCGGTCACGGTGTAGCCGGCGCCGTCGAGGCGGTCGACCCAGGCCGGTGCGGGAATCAGCATCAGCGAGCCGGGCAGGGCCTGCGGGCCGTTCGGCGCCTGTGCGTCGGTGGCCTGGGCCAGCGGGGCGAGGGAAAGTGCCAGTGCGAAGGTCAGCAGCGACAGCGAGGTACGACGGGTGCGGGTGTGCATCGGGTCATTCCTTTGTAGCGAATCGGGTTCCACCTGTGAAAACGGGCCCGGAAATCCGGGCCCGTTTCAGGCATTCACCATAGTGCCAAGGCGATCAGAACTTGAAGTGCAGGGTGGCCATGTAGCGGCGGCCGCTCTTGTAACGCGAGGCCAGGTGATCCTTGTCGCCAAGGTACTGGAAGTACTCTTCATCGAGCAGGTTCTGGGCGTCCACGGTGACCGACCAGTTCTCGTTGAAGGTGTAGCCGAAGCTGGCGCCCAGCTCGGCGTAGTCGTCCACGCTGGCCGGTGCCGAGCCTGCGACGTAGCCGCCGGCCAGGTAGCTGTCACGCCAGTTGTAGGTCAGGCGGGCGTTGATCGGACCCTTTTCGTAGTACGGGCTGAACGCAACCGAGTTGCGCGACTGGTAGGGCAGCGCATCACCGGAATTGTTTTCGCCGTTGGCGTAGGTGTAGTTGGCGGTCAGGCCGAAGCCGCTTTCGCCGAAGGGCTGCTGGTAGCTGAGGTTGAAGCCCTTGACGTGACCGCTGCCGGCATTGCGTGGACGCTGGATGCTGTAGTCGCAATAGCCGTCGGCCGCACAGCCGTTGGTGCCCACGATGTTGGCCCAGGTGGCCGGCGAGGTATCGCGGATCGAGTTGTACTGGCGCTCGGTGACGGCGCTGGTATCGATGTAGTTGTCGATCTTCTTGTAGAACAGGGACCAGGCCACCACCGATTGCGGAGCGAAGTAGTACTCGGCCGACAGGTTGTAGTTCCAGGACTCATACGGCGACAGGGCCGCGTTGCCGCCACTGCCGGTCAGGGTGGTGTCGTTGAGGAAGGTGTTGTTCACCATCTGGTTGTACGGCGCCCACGCGATGACCTTGCTGGCGCCGAAGCGGAACACCCAGTCGCTGTCGGTGTCGTAGACCAGGTTGACCGAGGGCAGCAGGAAGTCTTCCTTCTTGGTCTGGGTCTGCCACTTGCTGTCCAGATCGGTCAGGGTGGGGGTACCGCCGTAGACGAAGCCGCTACCGGCCGTCTTGGAATCCACGTAGCGCACGCCGACGTTGCCGCGTACCGGGCCATTGGAGAAGTTCAACTGCGCATAGGCGGCATTGTTGGTCTGCTCCAGCGCCCAGCTGTTGTTGAGATAGCTGGCCGGATCCGGGTTGGCGAAGTCCAGCGGGCTGCCCTTGACCCAGTTCAGCACGTTGTCGCGGCCGGCCTGGATATGACGGCCCTGGCCATCGGCGAAGCCCTGGATGTCGGTCAGACCGATGGTGCCGACGTCGGCCAGGGTGCCCGGACGCACGCCGCCATACACGTTCAGATCGAAGCTCTCTTCGTGCTTGCCGTGGCGAACGCCGAACTGCAGCTGGTTGAAGATGCTGTCGAACTGCACATTGAAGTCCAGCTGTGCGTAGGTGTCCTTGCTGTCGGTGGAGAAGATGCCGTTGTTGCCGAACCAGCCGCCGGCCGAGCCCCAGTTGGCCGGATTGCGGGCGGCATCGGGGTTGTCGAAGGTGATGCCCTTGTCCAGGTTCCAGCTGAAGCCACCGTTGTAGAACGGTTCGATGAAGTACTGGGCCAGATCCTTGTTTTCGGACTTGCTCTGGCCAGCCTGGCCGCTGATACCCCAGCCTTCACCCTTCCAGGCACCGCGAAGGTCCAGGCCCTTGGTGGTCACTTCGGATTCGCGCACGTTGTTGTCGTAGATCACCGTGCCGCTGTTGGCCGTCGCGCTGGCGTTGGAGTGACCGCTGGTGACCACCCCGTTGCGCACGTCGCCGAGCTGGTTCACCGCACCGACGGTGCCGGGATTCCACGTCAGGAAGGAGTACATCGACTGGTTGTAGTTGTCGAAGTTCTCCTTGATGTACAGGCCGCTCAGGTTGAACTCGAGTTCGTCGGTCGGCTTGAACTGCAGATTGACCACGGCGCTGTCGCGCTTGCGGTCCTGCTGGAACCACGCCGCGTTGACCGAATTGGGCACGTCCGCATTCGGGTCCACGCCCGGCGCGTTGGTGAAGGTGGACGCCTTGGCGTAACCAAACACTTCTATGCCCTGACGGTCCACGCGCTCTTCATAGTGCTGCGCGGCCACGTTGATGCCGAAGGTTTCTTCGTCATTCTTCCAGCTGTAGATGGCCGAGGCGTTCGGCTTGCCCTTGCTGGCCTGGTCGCTGTAGCTGTAGCCCACGGAAGCGGCCACTTCGTTGGCGCGCATGTCCAGCGGCTGGCGGGTGTGCATCAGGATGGTGCCGCCCAGGCTGCCTTCAGTCAGGCGCGCTTCGGAGGACTTGATGACTTCCATGCGACCCAGGATCAGCGGCGACAGCAGGGTGTAATCGAAGCCGCGGTTGGGCTGCTCGCCGTACAGCCAGATCGCCTGGGCGACCGGGTGGCCGTCCAGGAAGGACAGGTTGAGGCTGGGGTCGGTACCGTCGATGCTGACGCGCTCACCCTGGCCGAAGCGGCGGTCCAGCGAGATGCCGGGCAGCTGAGACAGCGCTTCTGCAACGTTCGTACTGGGGAACTTGCCGATGTCCTCGGCAGTGATCGCCTCGGAAATGGTCACGTTGTTGCGCTTGGTATCCAGCGACTTTTCGAGGCTGGCGCGGATGCCGACGACGCTGACGGTGTCCAGGTCGGTGGGGGTACTGGAGGTTTCCTGCGCCTGCGCGCCGAACACCAGACAGCTGAAAATGGCTGCCGAAAGCAGACTCTTGCGATGGTTCATGATGTCTCTCCTCATCAATCCGATGGTTCGCCGGCGACGGCGTGTCTTCTTGCGTCTGGTACGACTTTTCCGCGCGCCCTAAACCGGGGCGTGCCATGGGTGCTGCGTACTGCGTAGTGCCTTTCCCGGCGCGCCGTCAGGCGGTCGGGTGGTCCCTATGGCCCAGGTACCAGCTGGCAGCGCCGATGACGCCCAGCTGCCCGTGCTCGACCACCTTCACGGGAATACGTTCCAGCGCCTCGCGCATCGGGCCCTTGTTGAGGTACCGCTCGACGAAGGTGCTGTTCAACAGAAAGTCGCGGATCTGCGGCAGGATGCCGCCGGCCAGGTAGACACCGCCGGTGACGCCGTACTGCAGCGCCATGTCCCCGATGGTGCTGCCGAGCAGGCCGCAGAACACCTCCAGGCTCTGCCGCGCGAGCGGGTCCTGGTCGGTCATCGCGGCCGCGGTGATCGCATCCGGGGTGGTCAGCGTGGGGGACTGGCCGTTCAACGCGCACAGGGCGCGGTACAGATTCATCAGGCCGGGGCCGGACAGCGCCTGCTCGACCGAGACGTGCGAGCGCTCGCGCAGCATCTGCCGCACGATCGCCATCTCCAGTTCGGTGGTGGTGGCCAGGGTCGGCTGGCCGGCTTCGGTCGCCAGGACCACCGCGCCGTGCGGCGTCGGGATCCAGACCGCCGCGCCGAGGCCGGTGCCGGGGCCGACCACCAGGGTCGGGCCGCGCGGGGCGGTGGCCGGGCCGGTCAGCTGCAGCACGCCGCTGGCATCGACCTGGGCGGCGGCGTAGGCCACGGCTTCGAAATCATTGACGATGTAGACCTGGTCCAGGCCGACATCGCGCTCGATCTGCCGCGCCGACAGCGGCCAGGGCAGGTTGGCGGTGATCACCGTGCCGTCGTCGCGGGCATAGCCGGCGGTGGCGACCACGCAATGGGTCGGGCGCGGGCCGTCGGCCAGGAAGTCGGACAGGATCGCGCTGAGGCCGGAGTAATCCGCATTGCGGAACTTGCGGTAGTCCAGCAGCTCCACCGGATGGGCCGGATCGGCGCTGGCCTGGACCCGGCCAACCCGGACATGCGTGCCACCCACGTCGGCGGCCAGGAACGGCGGCATCGCGGCGGGCGGGGCATGGGCCGGAACAGCGTGGGCGGCTATGGTCACACGGACTCCATCGGTTGGGCGTGGCCAGGGCTGACCCGGCGATTGAGGCGGAGTCTGTAATCGTTCTGACAACGATGTCAACGATAACCTCACACTTTCGATGCTGCGCCGCAACGCGGGTTTGCGCGGGAAAACGTTTTCATCACACAGCCGTCATGTTTTCGCAAACTGCCGTGAATACGGGCTCCGCTCCGCCCACCGCGAGCGCTGCCGCCAGATTGCGCAGGTGCAGCAAAGGAAAATGCGCGGCGTCGGCGTGAACCAGTTGTTGACAAACCCGGCGGCTGCAACGAATAAATGTGACAACGTTGTTCCCAGCCACTCTTCCGACGCCGCTCCGGTGCCGTCGATGCAGGAGCCTCCTTGATGTCTGCCGTGCCTGCTGCCTCCGCGCGTTCGAGCGTGCTTACCTCGATCCTGATCATCGGTGTGCTGTTCTTCCTGATCGGCTTCTTCACCTGGCTCAACGGTCCGTTGATCACCTTCGTCAAGCTCGCCTTCGAGCTGGACGAGGTCGGCGCCTTCCTGGTGCTGATGGTCTTCTACCTGTCGTATTTCTTCCTGGCACTGCCGGCCTCGTGGATCCTCAAGCGCACCGGCATGAAGAAAGGCCTGAGCCTGAGCCTGCTGGTGATGGCGGTCGGCGCGGTGGTCTTCGCCCACTTCGCGCAGCAGCGCTGGTACCCCGGTGCGCTCAGCGGCCTGTTCATCATCGGCAGCGGCCTGGCCCTGCTGCAGACGGCGGTCAATCCGTACATCAGCATCCTCGGCCCGATCGAAACCGCGGCCCGGCGCATCGCGTTGATGGGCATCTGCAACAAGATCGCCGGCATGCTCGCCCCGGTGCTGATCGGCACGCTGGTGCTGCACGGGATCGGCGATCTGGATGCCCAGGTGAAGGTTGCCGACGCCGCGGCCAAGACGGTGCTGCTCAACGACTTCGCGGCCAAGATCCAGCTGCCGTACATGGCCATGGCCGGGCTGCTGGTGGTGCTGGCGGTCGGCGTGCTGTTCTCGCCGCTGCCCGAACTGAAGACCTCTGAAGCCAACGCCACGCCGGCCCGCGCGCCGGGAGTGGCCGAGCGCACCAGCATCTTCCAGTTCCCGCACCTGTGGCTGGGCGTGCTGTGCCTGTTCGTCTATGTCGGCGTGGAAGTGATGGCCGGCGATGCGATCGGTACCTACGGCCATGGCTTCGACCTGCCGCTGGACCAGACCAAGATGTTCACCTCGATCACCCTGGGCGCGATGCTCATCGGTTATCTGGCCGGCCTGGCATTGATCCCGCACCTGGTCTCGCAGTCGCGTTACCTGAGCATTTCCGCGGTGCTGGGCGTGGTGTTCTGCATCGGCGCGCTGTTCACCCACGGCTACGTGTCGGTGGGCTTCGTGGCCGCCCTCGGTTTCGCCAACGCGATGATGTGGCCGGCCATCTTCCCGCTGGCGATCCGCGGGCTGGGCCGCTTCACCGAGACCGGCTCGGCCCTGCTGGTGATGGCCATCGCCGGTGGCGCGATCATTCCCCAGCTGTTCGCCGTGCTCAAGCAGCACTTCGACTTCCAGTGGGTGTTCGCCGGCCTGATGGTGCCCTGCTACCTGTACATCCTGTTCTATTCGATGCGCGGCCACCGCGTCGGGCTGTCCCGCGACGGGCAGTGATCGGCGATCATGGACGCTCAACCGGTCAGCCAGGAAAAGACGATGCGTAGAGCGACCATCAAGGATGTCGCCGAACGGGCCAAGGTATCGCTGAAGACGGTCTCGCGGGTGATCAACAACGAGCCCTCGGTGATGCAGGCCACGCGTGCGCGGGTGCTGCGTGCGATCGCCGAGCTGGACTACGAGCCCGATCCGGCCGCGCGCAACCTGCGCACCGGCACCACGCTGGTGGTCGGGCTGGTCTACGACAACCCCAATCCGTACCACATCATCGGCGTGCAGAACGGCGTCCTTGCGGCCTGCCGAGAGACCGGGTTCGGGCTGCAGATCCATCCCTGCGACTCCAGCTCGCCGATGCTGGCCGAGGAACTGGCCGACTGGGTGCAGCGTTCGCGCCTGGCCGGGCTGGTGCTGACCGCACCGATGTCCGAGCGCAAGGATCTGGTGGCCGCGCTCACCGCGCGCGGGATCAAGCTGGTGCGCATCATTGCCGCCACGGCCGATCCGCAGGACGGTGCCTGTGTGTTCGTCGACGACCGCGAGGCGGCCTATGAAATCACCGAGCATCTGATCCAGCTGGGTCACCAGCGCATCGGCTTTCTCTGGGGCGGCACCTCGCACCGCTCCAGTGGCGAGCGCTATGCCGGTTACGAGGCCGCGCTGCGCGACTACGGCATGACCATCGACAAGCACCTGGTGGTGCAGGGCGATTACACCTTCGACGACGGCTTCCGTGGGGCGCGCCGCCTGCTGGCGCTGCGCGAACCGCCCACCGCGATCTTCGGCTCGAACGATGAAATCGCCGCCGGCGTGCTGGCGGCCGCCAAGTCCACCGGCATGAACGTGCCCTACGACCTGTCCATCGCCGGCTTCGAGGACAGTCCGTTCTCGCGCCAGTCCTGGCCGCCGTTGACCACTGCCAAGCAGGCCACTGAAGACATCGCCCGGCATGCCGCGCGCCTGCTGATCGCGCAGCTGCGCAGCGATGCCTACGACGATGCACCGTTGCAGCTGCAGAACCAGGGCTTCGTGCCGCAGCTGGTGGTGCGTGGCTCCACCGCGCCGATGCGCCCGCAGGGTGCACGGCTTCCTTCTCCTGAAACGACCTGAGTCCCCATGTCCCTGCCTGCTCCCCACGACACCCTGATGTACCGCGAAGCCGCCGAGGCTGCCGATGTGATCGCCGCGCAGTTCGCGCGCAACCAGGTGGCCGTGGAGACGCTGGCCGCCAGCCTGCGCGCGGCGCCGCCGCCGTTCGTGGTGACCTGCGCACGGGGCAGTTCCGACCACGCCGCCACCTACGCCAAGTACCTGCTGGAAACACGCCTGGGGCTGGTCACCGCCTCGGCGTCGCCGTCGGTGGGCTCGGTCTACGAGGCACCGCTGAAGCTGCGCGGTGCGCTGTACATCGTGATCTCGCAGTCGGGCAAGAGCCCGGACCTGCTGCGCAACGCCGAGGCCGCCCGTGCGGCCGGCGCGCGTGTGGTGGCGCTGGTCAATGTCGAGGATTCGCCGCTGGCGCAGCTGGCCGAGACGGTGATCCCGCTGGGCGCCGGTGCCGAGCGCAGCGTGGCGGCGACCAAGAGCTACCTGGCCTCGCTGTCGGCAATCCTGCAGCTGGTGGCCTACTGGACCCAGGACGTGGGGCTGATCGCCTCGCTGCGCGCGTTGCCCGATGCCCTGCGCGAGGCCTGGAACAGCGACTGGTCGTCGCTGACCGACGGCCTGGTGCCGGCCCACAACCTGTTCGTGCTGGGGCGTGGCCTGGGCCTGGCCGCCGCGCAGGAAGCGGCGCTGAAGTTCAAGGAAACCTGCGGCCTGCATGCCGAGGCCTACAGCTCGGCCGAGGTCAAGCACGGCCCGATGGCGCTGGTCGGCCCGGGCTTCCCGGTGCTGGCCTTCGCCCAGCCGGATGAAACCGGCGCCGGTACCCGCGCGGTGCTGAGCGAGTTCGCTGCGCGCGATGCGCAGGTGTGGCTGGCCGATGTCGGCGGTGACCTGCCGCTGCCGGTCGCGCCGCACCCGGCGTGCGCGCCGCTGCTGACCATCCAGAGTTTCTACCGCGCGATCAACGCGCTGGCGCTGCGTCGCGGCCACAACCCCGACCTGCCGCCGCATCTGAACAAGGTGACGGAAACCGTCTGATGAAAACTGTCCTGCGCAACGCCCGCATCCTGGCCGGCGACGACTTCCGCGACGACCTGGCCGTGGTGATCGAAAGTGGCCGGATCACCGCGCTGGTGTCCGATGCCGCCCCGATGCTCGGCCAGGCCGATGAGCAGGTGGACCTGGGCGGTGGCTGGCTGCTGCCGGGGTTCATCGATGCCCAGGTCAACGGCGGCGGCGGCGTGCTGTTCAACAACAGCCCGGATGTCGCCACGCTGCGTACGCTGGCGCAGGCACACCGCCGCTTCGGCACCACCGGCCTGCTGCCGACCCTGATCAGCGACGATGTGCAGGTGATGCGCGCGGCCATTGCCGCGACCCGCCAGGCGATCAGCGAAGGCGTGCCGGGCGTGCTCGGCATCCATCTGGAAGGGCCGTACATCGCGCCGGCGCGCAAGGGCACGCACGATCCGAACAAGTTCCGCGTGCCGGATGCCGCCGAGATCGCGTTGGCCGCCTCGCTGGACAATGGCGTCACCCTGCTCACGCTGGCGCCCGAGCGGGTGCCGCTGGAGAGCATCCGCGCGCTGGTGGAACGTGGCGTGGTGGTGGCGGCCGGTCACACTGCGGCCAGTTACGAAGAAGCACGTGCGGGCCTGGAGGCCGGTATCCGGGGCTTCACCCATCTGTACAACGCGATGTCGCCACTGACCGGACGCGAGCCGGGCGCCGTCGGTGCGGCACTGGAAGACCGCGACAGCTGGGTCGGCATCATCGCCGATGGCGTGCACGTGCACCCGGCCAGCCTGCGTGTGGCGCTGGCGTGCAAGCCGTGCGGCAAGGTCATGCTGGTTACCGATGCGATGCCGCCGGTGGGTGCGGAAGACCCCAGCTACGAACTGTATGGCGAGGTCATCACCGCCGTGGACGGCGTGGTCCGCAATGCTGCCGGTTCACTGGCCGGCTCGGCGCTGGACATGGCCACGGCGGTGCGCAACAGCGTGCAACTGCTCGGCGTCTCGCTGGCCGAGGCGGCACGCATGGCCTCCACGTATCCCGCGCAGTTCCTCAACCTGGATGACCGCTACGGGCACATCGCCGAAGGCCATCACGCCGATCTGGTCCTGCTCGACGATGCGCTGCAGGTGCGCAGCACCTGGATCGCCGGGCAGCGCGAAGACGCATGAGCGCGGCGCCGTCGGCACGGATGGGCTCGATCGACGCGCTGCGCGGCCTGACCGTCGCGGCGATGCTGCTGGTCAACAACCCCGGCGACTGGAGCCATGTCTACGCGCCGCTGCTGCACGCGGATTGGCATGGCTTCACCCCGACCGACCTGATCTTCCCGCTGTTCCTGTTCATCGCCGGCGTCTCGATGGCCTTCAGCCTGGCCCCGCGCGCCACCGACCCGGCCATGCGTCCGGCGCTGGTGCGTGGGGTACTGCAACGCGCGCTGCGCATCCTGATCGCCGGCGCGCTGCTGCACCTGCTGGCGTGGTGGCTGTTCGAGCTGCCCGCGTATCGCCTGTGGGGCGTGCTGCAGCGGATCGCGCTGTGCGTGGCGGTGGTCGGCGTGCTGGCGGTGTACACGCGGGCGCGGACGCAGTGGGCGGTGATCGTCGCGCTGCTGGTCGCCTATGCCGTTCTCCTGCTCGCGGCCGACTCGATGGAGCCGTGGGTCAACCCGGCCAGCCGGCTGGATACGGCGCTGTTCGCCCCGTTCCTCTATAAGTATTCCGCGCTCACCGGGCTGGGCCATGACCCCGAAGGCCTGCTGAGCAGTCTCGGGGCGATTGCCACCACGCTGTTGGGCCTGCGTGCCGGTGCGTGGCTGCGTGCGGGCAGGGCACCGCAGTTGGCGGTTCTGGCAGCGGGCTGCCTGGCGGTCGGCGGTCTGGCCACGCTGTGGTTGCCCCTGAACAAGCAATTGTGGACGCCCAGCTTCGTGCTGTGGACCGCAGGTCTGTCCGCGGCCGCGCTGCTGCTGGCCCATCTGGTGATCGATCGCTGGGGCGCGCCTGCGCTGGGCCGACGCTTTGGCGTGAATGCGATCGCCGCCTATCTCGGCTCCTCGGCGATGGCGCTGGTGCTCGCGGCGAGCGGTGCCTGGGCCTGGGCCTTCCATGCCCTGCAGAGCGCGCTGCCGCAGGCGCCAACGCTGGCCTCGCTCGCGTGCGCGGTGGGCTTCGTGGCGCTCTGGTGGGGCGTGGTGTGGGCGCTGGATCGCCGGCGTATCTATCTGAAGATCTGAGCGACCACCTGCAGGATCGCTCTGCGCGCAGCGAATGCGTGCGATCCACGGTCTGGATTTTACGTTCACATCACAGTTGACCAGTAAAAGTACCGCACTACATCTGCGTAATTGACGAAACCGCCTGTTCCTGGCCGTGGCCCGTGTGCCGCGCGCCGCCTGTCCCCTCCTTGATGTTGTACCGCCGGAAATGCAGTCCCAGGCAGCGTCCGCTGCCGTCGTGAACTTCATGGTGATGCGTGCAGTCAGGAGCAGGGGGCTTCGATGACCTGTCACGCCGCCGCCCTCCGTGATGTCCAGAGGAAGCCGCATGCCCAGGTCCACCCGCCACCCCCTCGCGCTCAGCATTGCCGCGCTGCTCCGTACACGCTGCCTGCTGGGCAGCGCCGTCGCGCTGGCCTCGTTTGGCGCACAGGCGGACTGCGTTACCGTCGGCACCACCACCACCTGCACCACGGCCGCACCCAATCCCTACGTCACCCGCGTCGGCAACGGCAACATCGCCATCGAGGATGGGCGCACGGTGGATGTCCAGGCCGGTGCCAAGCTGGTGGTGGGGGACGCCAACGCCATCTCGCTGCGCGACAACGCCACCATCCACGTCGGCACCGGTGCCACCGTCAGCGCGACCGCAGTCAGCGCGCCGGGGCTGTTCGGCGCGGGCGGCAACACACTGGAATTCCGCACCGGCGGCACGTTGACCGTCGATGCCGGAGGGGAGGTGCTCGCGCTGGGCAGCCAGGGCAGTGCCGAAGTGATCAACTTCCAGGGCGCGGGCAACACCATCCTCAACAGCGGCACCATCCGCGCCAACAACGCCGTGGCGATCTGGTCGCAGAACACTTCCGGCCTGAACACCGTGATCAACACCGAGACCGGCATCATCCAGGCGCCGGGCACGGTGATCGGTGGCTCCGGCAACGGCGCGCTGGACTTCACCAACCGCGGCCAGGTCATCGGCAACATCTCGCTGGCCGGCGGCAACGACATCCTGCGCCTGTATACGGGATCGTCGATCACCGGCAATTTCAGTGGGGGCGCCGGCAACGACGCGATCTTCCTGAGCGGCACCGGCGATTCCACGCTGCCGGGCAATTTCGTCGGTTTCGAGTCGCTGACCAAGAACGATGCGGGCAAGTGGACACTGACCGGCACCATCACCGGGGTGACCGTGGCCACGGTGGCGCAGGGCACCCTGGCACTTACCGGCAACAATGCCAATTACACCGGACCAGTGATCGTCGATCCGGCCGGCCTTCTGGAGGCGCGGGCGCAGAGCCTGCCGCCCGGCGTGACCAACAATGGCCTGGTCCGCTTCACCCAGCCCGATGACGGCAGCTATGCCGGCAGCATCAACGGCACCGGCGCGCTGGACAAGACCGGTGCCGGCACGCTCACCCTGACCGGCCTCAACAGCGTGGGTGGGGCCAGCACGCTCAACGGCGGCACCCTGGTGCTGGGCAACACGCTGGAGACCGCCAGCCTGACCATGGCCAACGCCACCACGCTGCAGATCAACGGAACGCTGCAGCAGCAGGGCGGGGGCGCGGCGAACGTGATCGGCGCCGGTGGCGCGCAGTCATTGATCGTCAACGGCAGGCTGACCGGCTCAGCGCTGCTCGGCGACGGCGATGATCTGCTCGATGTTTCCGGCGTCATCGTCGGCAGCGTCGATCAAGGGGCGGGCAACGACACCACCATCATGCGCCCGGGCGGCAGCATTGGTGGCACGTTGGCGCAGGGGCTGGGCAACGACCGGCTGCAGATGCTCGGCGGCAGCATCGCCGGCGCGGTCACCCAGGGGGCGGGCGCCGATGTCCTGCTGATGAGCGGCGGCACGCTGGCTTCGGTGGACCAGGGCGACGATGTCGACCAGCTCGAGATCAGCGGCGGCACCATCACCGGCACCGTGCAACAGGGCAGTGGACAGGACGTTTTCATCATGACCGGCGGCACCATCGGGGCGCTGCTGCAGGGCGATGGCACCGACCGCTTCCGCATGACCGGCGGCCAGATCATCGGCGGCTTCGACGATGGTGACTATGCCGAGATGACCGGCGGGCGCATCGGCCGGGTCAACATGAAGCTGGAGAACAACACCTTCGACATGTCCGGCGGCACCATCGACGGCAACCTCGTCACCGGCTTCGGCAACGACACCATCATCCTCTCCGAGGGCTACATCGGCGGCAACATCAGCGTCAGCGGTGGCGATGATTCCATCACCATCACCGGCGGCACCGTGCGCGGCGAGATCCGCGCCAGTACCGGCAATGATCGTCTGGACTGGTCCGGCGGCGGCGTGGTCTACGGCACGGTGGACATGGGCGAGGGCAACGACGTCACCACCCTGAGCAACCTCAACAACAGCCATCTGGGGGCGATCCCGCTGTTCACCGGGGGGCTGGGCACCGATCTGCTGACCATGAACAACGTCAACACCACCGGGGTCGCGCGGTTCACTGGCTGGGAGCAGATCAATCTGCGCCAGAGCAGCCAGCTGACCTTCGATGGCGACCTGGTGCTGTCCGATTTCACCACCACCGGCGGCACGCTGGACATCGACAGCACCAGTACCGTCTTCGCAGGTGGCCTCAATGCCAACGTGCGCACGTTCACCGCTGGCCAGCAGGTCAACGTGATCAATGCCGGTCGCATCGATCTGAGCAATGGCAGCAGCGGTCCGGGCGATGCGTTCACCGTCAACGGAAATTACGTGGGCAACAACGGCGGGGTGTATCTGCAGTCGGTGCTGGCCGGTGACGGTGCGCCTTCGGATCGGCTGGTGATCTCCAATGGGGTAGCCAGCGGCAGCACCGGGCTGGGCATCCTCAATGCCGGGGGCAGCGGCGCGGCGACGAGGGCCGACGGCATCCTGGTCGTGCAGTCGATCAACGGGGCGAGCACTGCGCCCAACGCGTTCGCGCTGTATAACCCGATCGCGGCCGGGGCGTTCGAGTATTTCCTGTTCAAGGGCGGCGTCAGCGCCGGCAGCAGCGAGAACTGGTACCTGCGCTCGACCCTGGTGGCCGGTGTCACGCCGGCGCCGGCGCCGGCCCCACCGGGCGTGCCGACGGTGACGCCGCCGCCCCCGCCGCCGCAGGATGCCGGCACCCCACCGCCGCCACTGCCCCCGCCGCCTTCGCCGGACGTCCCGGAGAACCCGGACCCCCTCGCGCCCGAGCCCGCGCCGCCGCCGCCGCCGCCGGAACCGTCACCGGTAGCGCCGCCGCAGGCCGACGCCCCGCCGCCAGTGCCGACCACGCCCGCAGCCGTTCCCGGCCCCTTGGCCGTGCCGCCGACCCCGGGCGCCGTGCCGGCGGCAGGCGACATCATTCCGCTGTATCGCGTGGAAGCGGCCACGTATGCCGTGGTGCCGCCGCTGCTGCGCGAGACCAGCCTGCTGAGCCTGGGGACCTTCCACGAACGCCAGGGCGAACAGCGCCTGCTCGCCGGCCAGGGCGGTCTCCGCGCTGCGTGGGCACGCATGATCGGCCAGAGCCATGAGCAGCACTGGGAAGGCGATGCCAAGCCCAGCTTCGATGGTGACATCCAAGGCATCCAGGCCGGTGTTGATCTGTACGCCACGGCCGATGATCACGCGCGCAATCAGGTCGGCGTATTTGTCGGGCGCACCCGCGCGCAGGGCAACGTCAACGGTTTTGCGATCGGCTGGGACAACGTCGCCGTCGGCCGCACCCGTCTGGACGACAAGCATGTCGGCCTGTACTGGACCCGCGTGGGCAGTGCCGGTGGTTATCTGGACGCGGTGGTGATGCAGAGCCGTTACGACGGCAACGCCTGGTCCGCACGCGGGTTGGGCATCGACCTGCGCGGCGATGGCACCACGGCGTCACTGGAAGTCGGCAAGCCGTTGCTGCAGCTCGGGCAATCGGCCTGGTGGCTGGAACCGCAGGCGCAGGTGATCTGGCAGCGCAGCGCACTGGATGACAGTGCCGACCGCATTTCCACGGTGAGCTACGACAACGACAACGCCTGGACCGGCCGGGTCGGCCTGCGCCTGGCGGCCGACTACAACCTGGCCGGCAATGGCTGGCAGCCGTATCTCAAGGTGAATTACTGGCAGACCTTCGATGGCGAGGACCGCATCAACTTCGGCACCAATCAGCTGACCAACCAACAGGGCGCCCGCGCACTGGAAGTGGGCGTCGGCGTAGTGGCGCGCTTCAACGCGAATGTGAGCGCCTTCGCCGTGGCCGATTACACGCGGGACCTCGAAAGCAGCGATCAGAAGGAGCGCAAGAGCATCGAAGGCAACCTCGGGCTGCGCTTGGATTGGTGAGGTGGCCGGCCGCAGGCTGACCACGGCACGTTGAACGGTTTGGGTGACGTGCCTTCCCCATGGAGCCGGTACATCGCTGGGAGTGCGACGGGTGTGCTGTCCCCAAGGCCGTCTGCAGCGGTATGCTGCGGCCAACTCAACTACACGGATGTAGCACGATGGGGATTTCAATGCGGTGCCGGTGGGCGCTCCCGGCACTGCTCGCCAGTGTGCTGCTGGCACCGGTCGCAAACGCACAGGACATGCCGGCGCTTGCGGTACAGGCGCGGATCGTGGAGGTACTGGAGCGCGAAGCGCTGTACCGCGACAAGGTCGACTGGCAGGCGATACGCACGCGCCTGCAGTCTGCCAATGCCGATCCCGCGCAGACCTGGCAGCAGGTGCGCGATGCCATCGCGGTGAGCAGTGGGGGGCACGGGCGGTGGCTGCCGCCGACGCACCCGTTGCTGCAGTCCTCTTCGAGCCGCGGCAGCGTCGCTGCAACTCCGGCACCGTCTGCAACTCAGCGCACGCACGAGCCCGGCGCCATGCAGCAACGCACGGCTCAGCAGCGCGACATGGATACGGTCGGCCGCCGCATCGGCTGGATGACGGTGGGCGCATTCAGCGGCAGTGGACCGGGCGACAGCGCGGCCTGGCAGCGGACAAGTCTTGCGTTTGCAGGCACGCTGCAGACCGCCATCCGCAGCAAGGATCAGGCGGAGCGTTGCGGCTGGGTGGTAGACCTGCGCGGCAATGGCGGCGGCAACATGTGGCCGATGCTGCTCGGCCTGGCACCCCTGCTGGAAGAGGCCGATGGCCATCCACCGCGGGTCGGTGCATTCACCACGGCGGACTCGGAACGGTCATGGTCATTGCACGACGGTGCCGTGTGGCAGGAGCAGAAGAAAATGCTCGATGCCGGCGCGGCGGAGTATCGGCTGCGCCATCCCGGCGCACCGGTGGCGGTACTGCTCGGGCCACGCACCGCCAGCTCGGGCGAAGCAACGGCACTGGCGTTCCGTGGGCGTGCCACAACCCGAAGCTTCGGCCAGCCCACGGCAGGCTTATCTACGGGTAACCGGACCGAGCGGCTGCCGGATGGCAGCGCCTTGCTGGTCACCGGCAACGTCATGGTCGACCGTAACGGGCAGGGCGATGGCAGGAAGATCGCCCCGGATGTGGTGGTCGGGGAGGGCGAGGACGCGGCGGCGGCCGCAAGGGACTGGCTGCTGGCGCAGCCGGCGTGCGCAGCCAGCGCCCGCTGAGGCGGCACAGGCCCTGCTGGATCTGACTGGGCCAGACGCCGCGATCCACCGATCAGCGTGTACGCACCGCGCTGATCGCGTTCACCCGCGCCTTGGCCAACGCCTCGCCCACCGCCGGGCCCTTCAACCCGGTCAGATCCAGATCGCGTGCCTGCACGGCCAACGCCGCCTGGTGCAGGCGGTTGAGCGTTTCGCCCTGCGGGTAGTCGCTGTCCTCGAAGCCGAGCCGGCCGCGCTTGTCGGCTTCGCAGCACAGCGCGATCTGCGCGATGCGCTCGGGACGGCGGAACCCATCGCAGCGGCCGAGCAGCTCCAGCACGGTGGCGTCGCGCAGTTCCTCGATGCGGTGCACGTTGAGATGATCGCGGCAGACCGCTTCGGCCAGCTGGCGGTGATCGACCGGCACCTTCAGGCGCTCGGCCAGTGCACGCAGCGGGGCCACACCGCGCTGCTCATGCATGATGTGGCGCGGCCATTCCGCCGGGGGGGTCAGGCCCTTGCCGAGGTCGTGGGTCAGCGCAGCGAAGCCGATCAGGTCGTCGCCCGGCGCCAGCTGCGCGGCCATGTCGCTGACCATCTCCTGGTGCGCGCCGGTATCCACTTCCGGGTGGAACTCCGCGCGCTGTGGCACGCCATACAGCGCCTCCAGCTCGGGCAGGACCGCGCCCAGGGCATGGGCGTCATGCAGGGTGCGCAGGAAGGCAGACGGCCGCGCCGAGGCGAGGGCGCGACGCAGCTCCTGCCAGACGCGCTCCGGCACCAGCGCATCGAGTTCACCGCTGGCGGCGACTTCCCGCATCAGCGCCATGGTCTCCTCCGCCACGGTGAAGCCCAGGGGGGCGAAGCGCGCCATGAAGCGGGCCGCGCGCAGCACCCGCAGCGGATCTTCAACGAAGGCCGGACCGACGTGGCGCAGCACGCGCTGCTCGATATCGCGCACGCCGCCATACGGATCCACCAGGGCGCCGGTGGCTTCATCGCAGGCGATGGCGTTGATGGTGAAATCGCGACGCTGCAGGTCTTCTTCCAGCGTCACCGACGGATCGGCATCGACCACGAAGCCGCGGTAGCCGCGGCCGGACTTGCGCTCGGTGCGGGCCAGCGCGTATTCCTCGCCGGTGTCGGGATGCAGGAACACCGGGAAATCGCGGCCCACGGCCTTGTAGCCCTGCGCGTCCATCTGCGCCTGGGTGGCCCCGACCACGACCCAGTCGCGGTCGCCGGGAGCATGCTGCAAAAGGCGGTCGCGCACCGCGCCGCCAACCAGATAGATCTTCATGCCGCCATGATGCCGCAGTCCGGCAGGGCCGTGCTCGCCAAGGCCACCGGCGGACTCAGTCGCCGCCTTTATCGGCGTTGGCCGCGCAGGCAAAGGTCTTGCGCTTGACCTGCAGGCGGCCGTTCATGCGGTCGGTCACCGGCAGCGCGTCACCGTTCAAACGCCAGTCGTAAATAACGCTGAAGGCCAGGATGCGCGCGACGTACTCGCGGGTTTCCTTGTAGCTGATGGTCTCGATCCAGATGTCCGGATCGAAGCCTGGGCGCTGCGACTGCCAGCGGGCGGTCGGGGTCGGGCCGGCGTTGTAGGCCGCGATGGTGACGTACGGCAGGCCCTCGTACTTGTTCATCAGCTGGCGCAGGTAGGCCGTGCCGATGGCGATGTTGGTGTCCGCGTCGTACAGGCTGGCCGCGCCGCCGTAGTTGGTCAGGCCGATCGACTTGGCCACGGCCGCGCCGGTGGCCGGCAGGACCTGCATCAGGCCCATCGCATTGGCCGGCGAGCGCGCCTTCGGGTTGAAGATGCTCTCGGCACGGATCTCCGCAGCGACCCATGCCGGGTCGATCGCATTGCGTGCGGATTCGCGGCGGATGCTGTCGTCATGGTGCAGCGGGAAGCGCAGGGAGTACAGGCGCTGCTCGTCCGGGGTCTTGCCGAGCGAGAACACCGCACGGTCGAACCAGCCGTTGTCGCGGGCCACTTCCACCGCGAGGCGGCGCTGTGTGGTGTCGTAGCGGCTCAGCGCGTCGTTCCACTCGGCCACTGCCCAGCCCGCCCGTTCGATCTTGAACAGTTCCATCGCCCGCACGATCGCCGGGTCGCGGGCGACCGCGGCCTGCGCCTGGGCGCTGTCGTTGGGCTCCCACGGGCACAGCGTGTAGTTCTGGCCAAGCTGGTCGGCGGCCAGGAAGCCATGGAAGGTGGCCGCGCGTGCCGCCTCACGGAAAGCGGCCTGCGCCTCGCTGCGCTTGCCGGTCTTGTCCAGCATGCGCGCTTCGAAATAGCGCCAGCGCGAGTCGGCGCGCTGGGTGGGGCCCATCTTGCGGATCGCGGTCAGCGCAGCCGGCCAGTCACCCCGCGACAGCGCTTCGCGCGCGCGCCATTCGTGCAGGCGTTCGTCATACGCAGATTCTGGCACCGCATTGAGGCGACGGGCGGATTCGGGACCATACGAGGCCACCGTCCACAGCGCGATCTGGTACAGCACCTGTGCACGCTGCGCGGCGCTCAACTGCAGGGCGTCGGCGTATTGCGGCAACTGCTGCTCGGTAGCGCCCGGATCGGCCTTGGCCAGCTTGGCCAGGCCATCGGTGGCGATGCGCCGGCTGCGCTCATTGCGCGGCCAGTTCAGTGCACTCGCATTGGGCTTGTCGACGAAGGCGGCATAGGTGTTGGCCAGCGCGAGATCGGTGGCGGGCAGACCGCGCGCGGCACTGCGCATCACCGCGGGCTGCTGCTCGTCGGCCGCGGCATCGATGCGCGCCCAGCGCAGCTCGGCGTTCATGCCCCCCTTGGCATCCAGGACTGCAAACACCGGATCGCAGGCATCGGGCAACGACTTACCGGTGCTGCGCCAGATCGCCTGCGCCTCGGTGACCCACTGCGCATCGGCCTTGCCGGTGGCCTGGCGCGCATTGAGCTGGGCGCAGCGCAGGCCGACATTGGAGGTGTCCGTCCAGTTGGCCAGCAGCGTCGGCCAATCCTGGCGCCTGGCCACCGCCGGCAGCCAGACGTTGCGGAAGCTGGTGGCGACAGCCTGACCGTTGTAGCGCTTGAGGAAATCCTGCGCCTGCACGTTGCTGACCGTATCGATGTTGCGCCGCAGGTTGGCGAATTCCACCCAGCCATACAGGGGGTGCTTGCTCAGGGCCGCGGCTTGGGCCGGGTCGAACTGACCGCGCTCGGCGTTGTCGATCACGGCCTTGAGCTGCGCGCGCTGCGCATCCAGGTTCTGGGCATCGGCCACCGGGCTGACCCCGGAGCAGGCCAGCAGGACGGTCGCGCTGAAGAAATACAGGGGAAGTCGAGTCATGCGGAAAGCATAACGGGGCCCGGTGAAAGGCGGTGAGGGCAAGCCGACTCGAGCATGAACGGATCCCTGCCATGGCAGGGAAGCGCAGGGCGGTCGGCGTAGTCTCGGCCTTGGGGCAGCCGGCCCCCTGTCAAGGAGCAGACCATGGCATTCCGCGCAGCAGGAAACGCAGGACCGTTGGCCGATATCAACGTCACTCCGCTGGTCGACGTCATGCTGGTGTTGTTGATCATCTTCATCGTGACCGCCCCGATGGTGTCGTTGCCCATTCCCGTCCATCTTCCCCAGCCCACCACGGTGGTACCACCCGTGTGGCCACCCGCGCCGATCGAGGTGCGGGTCGATGCCGGTAATCAGGCGTATTGGAATGGCCAGCCGATCGCCGTGGAAACGCTTCAATCACGACTGCAGGAGGTGGCACACGATTACGCCGGGAACCTGCCCGCGCTGCGCATCGCAGCCGATCCCGACGCGCACTATGACGTGATGGCCAAGGTTCTGGCGGCCGCGAACAACGCCGGCATGGAGCGGATCGCCTTCGTCCAGTAGTCGCCGGATACTGCCTGGCACCTGCACAACGCCCTTGCAAACAAGGGCGTTTTTATTGCCAGGCCCTAGGTCACGTGGCTTTCAAGGGCAACTGCTGCGCAGTCGGCTTTGTCGTTTCCACGTGAAAACGAGGCGCGCGTCACTCCTTCACATTTACAGGTTGTTTACAAAGGAGACACTGCCGCCATGCAGGGGGAGCGGCAGTCCCGCCCACCATTCCTTTGGAGAGAGAGCGAATGAACAACCTGCATCACCGCCCATTGGCGGTTGCCGTATCGCTGTGCCTGCTGCTGGCTGCGCCGGCCCTGGCCAGCGCGCAGGACGCACCACGCAGTACGACCGATCTGGACCGGGTGGAAGTGACCGGCAGCCGCATCAAGCGGGCCGAAGTGGAAGGGCAGGTGCCGATCCAGACCCTGACCCGCACCGAGATCGAGCGCACCGGCCTGACCTCGATCGGCGATGTGCTGCAGCAGCTGACCGGCTCCGGTTCGGCGCTCAATGCGAAATTCAATTCGTCGGGCAATTTCGGCTTCCCCCCCGATGGCAGCGGTGTCGGCGCGGGCTCGGCCCAGGTCGACCTGCGGCACCTGGGCGCCAAGCGCGTGCTGGTGCTGGTCGACGGCATCCGCTGGGTCAATGAATCCTCCGCGTCCGGCGTGGGCGCGGCGACAGACTTGAACACCATTCCGCTGGCCATCGTCGAGCGCATCGAAGTGCTCGAAGACGGCGCTTCATCGCTCTATGGCTCCGACGCCATCGCCGGTGTGGTCAACATCATCACCCGCCGCGAATTCGATGGCGCGCAGGTGACGATGAATTACGGCGAGTACACCAAGGGCGATGGCACCCAGAAGGGCGTGGACCTGGCCTGGGGCACCAGCGGTGACCGCTACACCCTGTTCCTGGGGGCGAGCTGGACCAAGCAGGACCCGGTATATGCGCGCGATCGCGAGCAGTCGCGCTTCCCGATTCCCGGCACCGGGCTGGCCTTCGGCAGCGGTGGCATTCCGCAGGGGCGCTTCTCTTTCGTTGATCCCAACACCGGCGCGAAGCAGGACATCGTGCCCAATACCGGCGTAAGCAGCCCGCGTTACGACGGCAGCGCCGGCTGCACCCGCAGCGATGATTACCACTGCTTCACCTCGGCCGACCGCTTCAACTTCGCCGAGTACAACATGGTGCTCACCCCGTCCGAGCGGAAGGGTATCTTCGGCCAGTTCCGCTTCGACCTCACCGACGACATCCAGTGGTACATCAAGGCGCTCGGCAACCGTCGCGAGTCCACCAACCAGGCCGGCCCGGAGCCGCTGTTCTTCGGTCCCGATGGCGCCACCGGCAACCCGCTGGCCGACAACATCGTTGTCTCCGGGCTCAATCCGTACAATCCGTTCGGCTTCGATCTGGTCGCCTCGGGCAACATGAGCCTGATCGGCCGTCGCCCGGTGGAAGGCGGCGCGCGCGTGTTCGAGCAGGAGGTCAATACCCAGTACTTCGCCACCGGGCTGGTCGGCCAGTTCCAGGCCGCGGACCGCAGCTGGTTCTGGGACCTCAACGGCATGTACAGCAAGAACAAGGCCGAGCAGACCAACTACGGCAGCTACGACATCTACAAGGTCAACATGGCGCTGGGCGATCCGGCGATCTGCGCGGCCACGCCCGGCTGCGTACCGTTGAACATCTTCGGTGGCGTCGGCTCGATCACCCCGGAGATGCTGCGCTGGATCCAGCCGGTGGTGCGCGACCGCAGCCAGAACGAGCTGAGCCTGTTCACCGCCAACCTCAGCAGCGAACTGTTCACGCTGCCGGCCGGCCCGGTCTCGTTCGCCACCGGGTATGAGTACCGCAAGTACGAGGGGCGCTACGATCCGGATCCGCTGACCGTGATCGGCCACTACAACGGCGTGCCGTCGCTGCCCACCTCGGGTTCCTACGACGTCAACGAGGCCTACCTGGAGTTGAGCGTGCCGATCTTCGCCAAGAGCGCGCTCGGCGAGAAGCTCGACCTGAGCCTGGCGGGGCGCTACTCGGATTACTCCACGTTCGGTGGCGAGTTCACGCCGAAGTATGGCCTGCGCTGGCAGGTGACCAATGACTTCGTGCTGCGCACCAGCTATGCCGAAGGCTTCCGCGCGCCGTCGATCGGCGAACTGTACGGCTCGGCCGCGCGCGCCGATCTGCAGTTGTTCGACCCGTGCTCGGTCGGGCTGGGCGGCACGCCGCCGCGCGGCAGTGCCGCCAACTGTGCCGCGCTCGGTGTGCCGGGGGGCTTCCAGCAGGCCAACTCGCAGATCTCGGTCACCACCGGCGGCAACGCGGAACTGGACCCGGAGCGTTCGCGCAGCTTCAGCGCCGGCTTCGTGTGGAGCCCGTGGTTCGGCAGCAATGCGTCCTGGTCGGAGCGCTTCGATGTCGAGGTGACGTTCTACCGCCACCACATCGAAGGTGCGATCCAGGCGATCAACGCGCAGACCCAGCTCGACCTGTGCGTGGACACGCTGGACCCGCTGTACTGCAGTGGCATCACCCGCGCTTCCACCGGTGCGGTCAGCAGCTTCAACAACCGGCTGACCAACCTGGGCTCGATCAAGACCGATGGCTGGGATGTGGATCTGTTCTGGACCCTGCCGCAGACGGAGATCGGCCAGTTCAAGCTGGGCTGGCAGAACACCTTCGTCGGTCGCTACGAGGCGTTGGGGGCCGCCGGCCAGAAGCAGCCGCAGGAGCCCGGTGTGGAAGTGGCCGACAGCTCGATCCCGGAGTGGACCAGCAACGCCACGCTGAGCTGGAACCTGTCCAACTGGAACGCCTCCTGGACGGTGCGCCACATCTCCAAGCTCACCGAGGAATGCGGCGACGTGGCCGCCTTCCCGATCTGCAGCAACCAGGCCGAAGGCACCAACGAGCTGGCGGCGACCACCTTCCACGACATGCAGGTGGGCTACAAGATCGACTGGATGAAGGGGCTGCAGCTCAGCGCCGGCCTGAACAACGTGTTCGACAAGGATCCACCGATCTGCCTGTCGTGCTCGCTCAACGGCTATGACGCCTCGACCTACGACATCCCGCGCGGCCGCTACTGGTACGTGCGCGCGGACCTGCGGTTCTGATCGCGGGTTGATGCGGTGCAGTGCCGCGGGGCGCCAACACGGCGCCCCGCGGGACGCCCCGGGAGCGCCGGGCCCTGCCAGGCGGCCTCAACGCCGGACAGTTGTGTTGCGCATACCGGCCATTCCGTGCGGTTTTGCGGCCGGCGCTTTCTGCGTCAGGCATCATGGGGAGCCGGTCAGCGGCCGGCGCTTCCCTTCTCTTGAACCGCATTGCCATGAACCTGCATACCTGGTGGATCTTCGCCGTCACCGTGTTCGTCCTGTGCGGCACGCCCGGCCCGAACATGCTGCATGTGATGACCCGCAGCGTGCGCGTGGGTTTCCGTCGCAGCATTGCGGCGATGGCCGGCTGCCTGACCGCGCTGGTGCTGGCCCTGGCGATCTCCGCCGCCGGGCTGGGTGCCGTGCTCAAGGCCTCGCCGATGGTGTTCGATGTGCTGCGCTACGCGGGCGTGGCGTATCTGGTGTACCTGGGGATCAAGGCGTGGCGCGGCGGTGATGCGCCGATCGACGTCGGCAGTACCACGGCGCTGGTGCCGAGCTCGCGCACCGTCCTGTTCCGCGACGGCTTCATCATCGGCATCAGCAACCCGAAGCTGCTGCTGTTCGCCTCGGCGTTCCTGCCGCAGTTCGTCGATCTCACCCAGCCGCAGCTGCCACAGTTCGTGATCCTGGTGGCGACCTTCGCGGTGATGGAGATGTTCTGGTACACGGTGTATGCAGCTGGCGGGCGCGGGCTGGCCGGCTATCTGGCCAAGCCTGGATTGCGCAAGGTGTTTGACCGCGTGGTCGGCACCATCTTCATCGGGTTCGGGTTGGCGCTGCTGCGCGCGCGGCCCTAGTCGGACTCATGCGGCAGCCCGGACGCCAGGGACGTCCATGGCGCGCTGGTGGGCGGAATCAACGCAGAAAACCAGCTTCATTCCGTGGCATCGCTGCAGTCAGGCGCATCCAGTCTGTTGAATGCCGATTCGGCAGACACGGACGATAGCGCAATGAAGAGGACACTCTCTGCCAGACTGCAGATCGCAGCGCTGGGACACACCGCCTACGGCGCGATGGAACTCTGGAACGGCGTGGCGATGCCGGGTGCTGCGATGACCGCCGTCGTGCTGATGGCGGTAGGACTTCACCTACGCAGGCGTGCCGGGTGAGCGGACGCGCCGGGGGAATCCCTTGAGTGTGTAACAACGCAAAGGGCCGGGAAGTCCCGGCCCTTTTTTCGCGTTGTAGGTCTGTCTCGAAAATCAGAACGACCAGGTAAACGTCAGGCCGCCATTGCGACCATCACCGTAGGCGCCGTACCCGTTGATCTGCGAGAGATACTTCTTGTCCAGCAGATTGTTGAGGTTGGCCTGCACGCTGAACTCCGGGGAGATGCGGTAGCGCACGAAGGCGCTGACCAGCGCGTAGCCGTCCTGCTCGATACGGCCGTAGGCCGGCACCGGGTAATAGATCCGGTTCTGCCAGTTGGCACCGCCGCCGACCGTCAGTGCGGTGAGCGACTGCGGGGTGTAGCTGGTGAACAGCTTGATGGTGGTCTGCGGCAGGTTGGTGTTGATGTCCGCGTCGTTGATGTCCTTGGCCACGTAGCGCGAGGCGCCGAAGGTCGCGTTCCAGCCGGGGGTCAGTTCGCCATTGAGCTCGAACTCGAACCCACGGCTGACGGTGCCGCGTGCGGCGATGTAGGCGGTTTCGCCGTTGCTGCCGCCGATCACCGGTTCGCCGGTGGATTGGCCCACGTTGTCCTGCTCGATGCGGAACACGGCCAGCGACGCGTTCAGGCGATCATCGAACCAGGCCCCCTTGACGCCCACTTCGTAGCTCTTGCCATCGACCGGATCCAGGTAGCTGCCGTTGCGGTCTTTGAGCATCTGCGGCTGGAAGATTTCGGTGTAGCTGGCGTAGGTGGAGTAGGTGCCGTTGAGGTCGAACACCAGACCGGCATACGGCGTGGTTACCTTGTGCGAACGGTCGGCGCCTTCGCCTTCACTCTTCCAGTCGGTGTAGCGCGCGCCGATGATCAGCTTCAGCGGATCGGCCAGCGACAGGCGCGTGGCGGCGTAGCCGGCCTTCTGGGTGATGGTGCCTTCGCTGGCCAGCGCCAGCGCGTTCCAGTTCGGCTCGCTGATGTTGCCGGTCCAGTTCAGATAGCTGGAGAAGGGATCCCAGGCGAGGCCGGCGCCGCCCACCTGGTAATCACCGTAGTTGGCGTAATCGCGCTTGTTGTAGCTCAGGCCGGCCATGAACTGGTGTTCGCGGCCGAACAGCTGGAACGGGCCGTCGACAAAGCCGTCCACCGCGTCGACCTTGCGTTCGGTGTTGTAGAAGCCGGCCGAGGGCGAGATGCCGGCACCGGTGGTCTTGTCGAAGTTCGAGGCGCCCGTGGTCCAGTCGTTGTAGGCCGGGTAGAACAGCTTGTCGTCGGCGTTGGTCTCGTCATGCGTCGCGCCGATCTTGAACTTCCAGCCGTTGTTGAAACCGTGTTCCAGGGTGGCGAAGGCGCGCTTGCTGGTGGTGTCCCAGTAGGTCCAGTTCGGGCTGGCATTGAACGATTCGTCGTAACCGGTGGAGCTGCCGTCGGAGAACAGCATCGGGAAGCCACCCCAGGTCGCGCCATTGGCCCGCTTCTGCTGGTAGTCGTAGCCCACGCTCAGCTGGGTATCCGGGGTCAGGTCGGCATCGATCACCGCATAGCCCAGCGTCTTGTGCTGGCCGTAGCGGTCCATCTGTGATTCGGTATCCAGGTAGCTGCCGATCACGCGGGCACGCACCGAGCCGCTGGCGTTCAGTGGCGTGGTCACATCCACCGTGCTGCGGGTGCGGCCCCAGCTGCCCACGTTCACGGACACAGTGCCGGTCAGTTCGGCACTGTCGGCATGCTTGCGGATCAGGTTCACCGAGGCGGACGGGTTGCCGGCGCCGCTCAGAAGACCGGTGGCGCCGCGCACCACTTCCACGCGGTCATACAGGGCCAGGTCCAGCCCGGAATCGCCGTAGCTCCAGTTCTGCACCATCTGGGTCGGCAGGCCGTCGAACTGGTAGCTGTCGATGTAGAAACCGCGCGCGTAGAACTCGGTGCGCTCGGTATCGGACTGGGTGCTGCTGACGCCGGTGGTGTTGCCCAGCACGTCGATGATGTCATCGAGGTTCTGATCCTCGATGCGCTGGTGGCTGATGATGCTGACCGACTGCGGGATTTCGCGCGGGGCCAGATCGAAGCGCGTGCCGGCCGAGGTCTTGCGGACCGAATAGCCTTCGGCGCGTTCGCCCTTGACCACGATCTTGTCCAGGGTAGTGGCATCGGGCGTGGCGTCCTGCGCGAACGCAGGCGCGGCGACAAGGGTGCACAGGGCCACCATCAAGGCCTGCGGCAGCGGGCGACGGAGCATCGACGGGCGGGACAGCACGTGGGCGGAGCGGGGCATCGGCGTTTCCAGAATGGCGGCAACGGGCATGGCCGGCGTCCTGGATGGCCTGCGGCGGAGCGGGGTGGGGGCAGGAAGCGGCTGGCGGGGGCGGTGACCCGGCGCGGGCTCGATAACTGTTCACGGGTGCGCATCCCTTGCGCGACCCGGATCACACTATGGTAATAGCAATGATTCGTATCATCAACCGCATCCGGCAGCGCGCCGGCGCTGTACGCACGCAGCGCAAGGAAAGTGCGTATTCATCTTTCAAAGCGCGACCGCGCGTTGCCGAACGGAGGTGCGGGTCGTCGCCGCACCCGCACCCGCGCGCAGGCTTAACACGCCGGCGCCTACGGTGAGCAGGCGCTATCCACCCTCTGCAGGAGACGCCCATGGTCAGCAAGAACACGATCTGCCTCTGGTTCAACGGCACCGCACTGGAGGCGGCTACTTTTTACGCCGCGACCTTCCCGGACAGCGCGGTGCACGCCGTCCACCATGCACCCGGTGACTTTCCCTGCGGCAAGCAGGGCGATGTGCTCACCGTCGATTTCACCGTCGCCGGCATCCCCTGCATCGGGCTCAACGGCGGCCCGGCGTTCAAACACAGCGAAGCGTTCTCGTTCCAGATCGCCACGGATGACCAGGCCGAAACGGACCGGCTGTGGGCTGCGATCGTCGGCAACGGGGGCGAGGAAAGTGCGTGCGGCTGGTGTCGCGATAAATGGGGGCTGTCCTGGCAGATCACCCCGCGCGTGCTGACCGATGCGGTGACCAGCAAGGACCCCGGCGTGGCCCGGCGCGCGTTCGAGGCGATGATGACGATGCGCAAGATCGACGTGGCCGCGATCGAGGCCGCGGTGAAGGGTTGAGGCACGGTGCGCGTCCTGTTGCGGCGGACAGCAAGAACGATCAAATGGCGCGGCGCGCGCTGGGTTACGCTGCGCACCCGTTCATCGGCATGGATCTGGCGGTATGGGTGCGGCACGCAGGGCCTTGTGGTACATCGAAAGCCACTTCGCTGAGAATCCGTCGCTGGCCGCTATCGCCAGCGTGGTGGGGGTGTCGCCGTTCCATCTCTCGCGGCTGTTCCAGCTCAGCACCGGCACGTCGGTGGTGCGCTATCTGCGCGGCCGCCGGCTGACCGAGGCCGCGCGCCAACTGGCGGCCGGGTCCAGTGACATCCTCCGTGTGGCGATCGCCGCCGGGTATGCGTCGCATGCGGCATTCACCCGCGCATTTTCCGAGCAGTTCGGGCGTTCCCCGGAGCAGGTGCGCGCGCAGGGGCTTGCCGGCCTGGCGCTGGTCGAGGCGCTGAGACTGGTCGATACCTCGATACCCTGCGCGATCGAGCCCCATCGCGAGCACCGCGGCGCCCTGCGCGTGGCCGGGATCGGGGCACGGCACACCGCGGCGACCGTCGCATCGATTCCCTCGCAATGGCAGCGTCTGGAGGAAGCGCATGGGCTGGGCACGGAGATCGCGTATGGCGTGTGTGGCAACAACGATGCCGAAGGGGGCTTTGATTACATCGCCGGTGTGGAGATCAGTGCCTGCGCGCCCGTGCCCGCCGGCTGGCGGGCCATCCTGATTCCGCCCCGCGAGTACCTGGTGGCCTGGCATGCCGGGCACATCTCCGCGATCCGCTCTACCTGGTTCTGGTTGTTGAACGACTATCTGCCGGCTTCCGGCCTGACCCTGGCCGATGCACCGGACCTGGAGCGCTACGACACGCGCTTCGATGACCGCAGCGGCCACGGCGGGGTGGAGATCTGGCTGCCGCTGACCGACACGCTGCACCTCAAGGAGAGTGACCCATGCGAATGACCGCCCGTTGTGGTGCTGCGCTGATTGCGCTCTGCCTGCCTCTGTTTGCCGCGGGGGCCGTACCACCCGTCGGCGAGCGCCACGGCATCGCGCATACGCCCAGTGCGGCCGTGCGCGATGCCGACCACCGCGACAGCGTGCGCTACACCGTGTGGTACCCGGCACAGGCCGGGGCGCAGGAGACCGCGCTGACGATCGGGCCGCCCGATGCGCCGCTGTTCGAGGTGGGCACGGCCGCCGCGGATGCCGCCATCGCCAGGGGGCGCTGGCCGATGCTGCTGCTTTCGCACGGCAACGGTGGCAGTGCACGGATGATGGGCTGGTTCGGCACCGCGATGGCGCGGGCAGGGTACGTGGTGATCGCTGTGGATCATCCCGGCAACAACGGGGGAGAGCCGATGACCGAGGCCGGCAGCATCCTGATGTGGAACCGCGTGGACGACCTGGCGGCGGCGCTGGCCGCCGTGCGCGCCGACCCCGTGCTGGCGACCGCCGTGGATACCACCCGGCTGGGCATCGCAGGTTACTCGGCCGGTGGATTCACCGCGTTGGTTGCCGCAGGTGCACGCCCGGACGTGCAGCGCCTGCTGGCGTTCTGCCACGCGCATCCGGCCGATGGGGTATGCGCCCCGCAGGCGGAGACCCCGGGGCTGACCCTGGCGCGGCGGGTCGCTGCCGCAGGCACACCGGCGTTGGCGCCTTGGGTTGCCAGGGCCGGAGACGATCGCGCCATCGCAGGCGTGGGCGCCGTATTCCTGATCGCGCCGGCGATGGTGCAGGCCTTTGCGCCGGAGGCGCTGGAGAAGGTCACCCAGCCGGTCTCGATCATCGTCGGTGCGGCCGACACGGTGGCCTCACCGGCCACCAACAGCGACATTGCGGCCGCGGCACTCCCCAAGGCGACGCTGACCACCTTGCCCGCGGTGGGGCACTACGACTTCCTGTCCAGCTGCACCGCCCTGGGCCAGACCCGCGTCGGTGCACTGTGCCAGGTGGCGGCGGACAAGCAGGCCACCCACGGGGCCGCGATCACGGAAGCAACGGCGTTGTTCGATGCCGCGCTGGCGGCCACGCGCTGACGCGGATTACTCCGCGAGGGGCACGTCCAGCCCCCGCTTGAGCGTGCTCAGCGCCACTGCGGTGCGGAAGCGCTCAATGTTGTCGTCGTTGCCGAACAGCCGCTCGCTGATCGCCTCGTATTCCTCCATCGAGGCGGCGGTCAGGATCAGCAGGAAATCGGCATCGCCGGTGATCGCGTAACACTGCTGCACGGCGGGGTCCTCCTGCACGCGGCGACGGAACGGCGCGACCCGATGCGGTTGCTCGCTGGCGACCCGGACCTCGACCATGATCGTCAGCGGCCGGCCCAGCCGGGCCTGGTCCAGCACGGCGACGTTGCCACGGATGATGCCGGTCTCTTCCAGGCGCTTGATACGTCGCTGCACCGCCGGGGCCGAAAGGCTCACCGCCTCGGCGATCTCGCGCTGCGGGGTGGCGTTGTCGCGCTGCAGGATCGCCAGGATGGCGCGGTCGAAGCTGTCGGGGGTGTAGGGCAAGGCGGACATGGTGAGTGAAACATGCAGGAAGGCCCCTGCAATTGAGCATCTCCTTCGGCCGTTGCGCAATATCCTGTGCGGATGTCGACCTCCCGCCTCTCCAGCTTCTTCCCCGCCCTGGCCGTGCTCGGCTCGGTCACCTCCTTGGCCGTGGGCACCTCGTATGCCAAACAGCTGTTCCCGCTGATCGGTGCGCAGGGCACCAGCGCACTGCGCGTGGGCTTTTCAGCGCTGGTGCTGTTGATGGTGTTCCGGCCGTGGCGCTGGACCACGTCGCGCGCGGATGCCGGAGCGATCGTCCGTTACGGCATCACGCTTGGGGTAATGAATCTGCTGTTCTACATGGCGCTGCGCACGATCCCATTCGGCATCGCCGTGGCGATCGAATTCTGCGGGCCGTTGGCGGTGGCGATGTGGTCCTCGCGGCGGCCGGTGGACTTCGTGTGGGTCGGCTGCGCGCTGGTCGGGCTGTTGCTGCTGCTGCCCCTGGGCCATGGTGAGCCACTGGACCCGGTCGGGGTGATGTTCGCGCTGGGCGCGGCGGTGTGCTGGGCGATGTACATCATCTTCGGCAAGCGCGCCGGGCATCTGCCGGCAGGTCATACGGTCTCGCTGGGGCTGTGCGCGGCTGCGTTGGTGGTGGTGCCGGTGGGCGTGGCGCATGCGGGCATGGCGTTGCTGGATCCGAAGACCCTGCTGTTCGGCCTCGGCGTGGCGATCGTCTCCAGCGCGATCCCGATGTCGCTGGAGATGATGGCGCTCAAGCGGTTGCCGAAAGAGACCTTCGGCATCCTGATCAGCATGGAGCCGGCAGTCGCCGCGCTGCTGGCGATGGGGCTGCTGGCCGAGCACCTGACCACGCTGCAATGGGCGGCGATCGGCTGCACCGTGGTGGCCTCGGTAGGGAGCACGTTGACGGCGAAGCGGGTGGTGGTGCCGCTGCCGGGTGCGCCTGCCTGATGCAGGCGCTGCGGTAGCGCCGACCAACGGCCGGCGGCTACCGAATGAGCGCGGTGGCCTCAGCGCCTTGCCGGTGCGTCCCCGGCCACGTAATACGCCGCCGTGCTGCGCGGCAGCGGTGCACGCCCGCGGATCCGGTCGGCGATCTTCTCGGCGATCATGATCGTGGTGGCGTTGAGGTTGCCGGTGATGATCCGGGGCATGATCGAGGCATCGACCACGCGCAGGCTTTCCATGCCATGCACGCGGCCCTGGCCGTCGACCACGCTCATCGCATCGGTGCCCATCGCGCATGAGCACGACGGGTGATACGCGGTCTCCGCATGGGCCCGCACGAAGGCATCCAGTTCGGCATCGCTCTGGCAATCCGCACTCGGGCTGATCTCGCGCCCGCGGTACTCGTCCAGCGCCGGCTGGGCGATGATCTCGCGGGTGATGCGGATCGCATCGCGGAACTCCTGCCAGTCCTGGTCGGTGGACTGGTAGTTGAACAGGATCGAGGGATGCTCGTGCGGATCCAGTGACTTGGCATGCACGCGGCCGCGGCTGGGCGTGCGCATCGAACCGACATGCGCCTGGAAACCGTGCTCCTTGACCGCGTTGGTCCCGTTGTAATTGATCGCCACCGGCAGGAAGTGGTACTGGATGTTCGGCCAGTCGAACTCCTCGCGGGTGCGGATGAAGCCACCGGCCTCGAACTGGTTGCTGGCCCCGATCCCCGTGCCGGCGAACAGCCATTCCGCACCGATCGCCGGCTGGTTCCACCACTGCAGCGCCGGGTACAGCGAGACCGGCTTCTTGCAGGCGTACTGCATGTACACCTCCAGGTGGTCCTGCAGGTTCTCGCCCACGCCGGGCAGGTCGTGCACCAGCGGCACGCCGAGTGCGGCCAGCAATGCCGGCGCGCCCACGCCGGAGCGCTGCAGGATCTGTGGCGAGGCGATCGCACCGGCGCACAGCAGCACTTCGCGGCGCGCGGTGGCATCGATCGGCTCGGCGCTGTTGCCGGCCAGGTAGCGCACGCCCACCGCGCGCTTGCCGGCGAACAGGATGCGGTCAGTGGTGGCGTGCACCACGATCTCCAGCCCCTCGCGATCTTTGGCCATGTCCAGATAGCCACGCGCGGTACTGGAGCGGCGCCCGCGCGGGGTCACGGTACGGTCCATCGGGCCGAAGCCTTCCTGCTGGTAGCCGTTGAGGTCATCGGTGCGCGGGTAGCCGGCCTGCACGCCGGCCTCGACCATCGCGTGGAACAGCACGTTGTTGCCGTTCTTCGGGGTGGCCACGCTGACCGGGCCGTCGCCGCCGTGGTAATCGTTGGCGCCGATGTCGCGTGTTTCCGCCTTGCGGAAGTAGGGCAGCACGTCGTGGTAGCTCCAGTCTTCCAGGCCGTCGAAGCTGGCCCACTGGTCGAAGTCCATCGCGTTGCCGCGGATGTAGCACATGCCGTTGATCAGCGAAGAACCGCCCAGGCCCTTGCCGCGGCCGCACTCCATGCGCCGGTTGTCCATGTAGGGTTCCGGCTCGGTTTCATAGGCCCAGTTGTAGCGCCGCCCCTGCAATGGGTAGGCCAGCGCGGCCGGCATCTGGGTGCGGAAGTCCAGGCGGTAGTCCGGGCCGCCGGCTTCCAGCAGCAGCACGCTGACGCCGGCGTCTTCGGTGAGGCGCGCGGCCAGCGTGTTGCCGGCCGAACCGGCGCCGATGATGATGTAGTCGTATTCGCGCTTCATCGCGGTGTCTCCTGGTAAGGCCGGTTCAGAACACCGACGCGTAGCGGTCCAGCTCGATCTGGATGGATTTGGTACGGGTATAGGCGCGCAGCGTGGCCAGCCCGTTCTCGCGGCCGACCCCGGACTGCTTGTAGCCGCCCACCGGCATCTGCGCCGGCGATTCGCCCCAGCTGTTGACCCAGCAGATGCCGGCCTCCAACTGATGGATCACCCGATGCGCGCGCGCCAGGTCCGGCGTCACCACACCGGCGGCCAGGCCGTAATCGGTATCGTTGGCGCGGCGCACCGCCTCGTCTTCGTCGTCGTAGGCGAGCAGGCTCATCACCGGCCCGAAGATTTCCTCGCGCACGATGCGCATGTCATCGCGGCAGTCGCTGAAGATGGTCGGTGCCACATAGCAGCCCTTGCCCAGCGCGCCGTCAGTCAGGCGCTCGCCCCCACACACCAGACGTGCGCCTTCGGCCTTGCCACTGCCGATATGCTCGAGCACGCGCTTCATGTGCGCGGCGCTGACCAGCGGGCCGAAGTTGGTGTCCTTGGCCAGCGGGTCGCCGATGCGGATGCGCTTGACCCGCTCCAGCAGTTTGGCTTCGAAGGCGGCGAGCCTGCCGCGCGGCACGAACACGCGGGTGCCGTTGGTGCACACCTGCCCGGAGCTGTAGAAGTTGGCCATCATCGCCACGTCGGCGGCCAGATCCAGATCAGCGTCCGCGCAGATGATCAACGGTGACTTGCCGCCCAGCTCCATGGTCACGTCCTTGAGCGTGGAGCTGGAGGCGCTGGCCATGACCTTGCGGCCGGTGGCGGTGCCACCGGTGAAGGAGATCTTCTCGATCAGCGGGTGCTCGGTCAGCGCCGAGCCCACACCGGCGCCATCGCCGGGCAGCACGTTGAACACACCATCGGGAAGGCCGGCTTCGGTGAAGATTTCTGCCAGCTTCAGCGCGCTCAGCGGGGTGACTTCGCTGGGCTTGAAGATCATCGCATTGCCCGCGGCCAGCGCGGGGGCGGCCTTCCACAGCGCGATCTGGATCGGGTAGTTCCAGGCGCCGATCGCACCGACCACGCCCAGCGGTTCCTGGCGGGTATAGAAGAAGCTGCTCTCGCGCAGCGGCACCTGGCTGCCTTCCAGCCCGTGCATGACGCCGGCGTAGTACTCCAGCACGTCCGCACCGGTGACCACGTCCACGCTCAGTGTTTCGCTCAGCGCCTTGCCGGTGTTGCGCGATTCCAGCTCGGCCAGCGCATCGTTGCGCTCGCGCAGCAGTTCCACCGCACGCAGCAGGATGCGCGAGCGCTCCACGGTGGTCAGCGCGGCCCACACCTTCTGGCCGGCCTGCGCACTCTCCACGGCGGCGTCGAGATCGTCGCTGTTGGCACTGTGGACATTGGCGAGCAGCTCGCCGTTGGCCGGGTTGATGACCTGGAAGGTCTTGCCGCCCCGGGAGGGGACGTAGCGGCCGCCGATGTACAGCAGCTGGTCGGGGAAGGTGGGCATGTCGATGACTCCTTTGCAGCGGGAGACCAGCGGGCGTCAGCGCGTGAGATGCAGGAACTGCAGGTGACGCTCGTACTGGTCGATGATGTCGTTGATGATCTGCTGGCGGCTGTAGCCGACCAGCTCGTAGTCCTGTCCCCCTTCGTAGAGGTGGACTTCGGCACGGTAGTAACGCTGGTTGCGGAAGCGCTGCGCGGCGAAGGAAGGGGTGAGGTAGCCGCGCATGATTACCTGGTAGGTGAATATCTGTTGTTCGCCATGGTCCACCAGCAGTTCCATATGGCCGGGCTCGAATTTGGTCTGCACATCCAGGCCCTGTTCGCGCAGCTGCGCGGCGACTGCTTCGATCGCCGGCTTCACGTCGGTGTCCATGAAGCGGTACACCTCATCGCGCGCCGGGAAATGCACGGCCTGGGTGATGCGCTGGCGCCAGCCACGCTGATGCCGGGATTGCCCGATCAACGGGATCGGCGAGTACTGCGAGGCCTTCTTGCGCTGCGATTCTTCGCCCAGCGCACGGGTCAGGCCCCACAGCATCAGCAGCAGCACCACCGAGAACGGCAGCGACGCCAACACTACGGCCGATTTGAGTGCATCCATGCTGCCGGCCAGCAGCAGCCCAGCGGTGACCAGGCCGGTCATCACGCCCCAGAACACGCGCAGCCAGCGGGGGCCATCGTCTTCCGGATTGCCGCCCTGCGAGGACAGCGTGGACAGCACCACCGTGCCCGAATCGGCCGAGGTGACGAAGAAGATGAAGCTGACGATCACCGTGACCGCAATGACGGTGCGGCTCCAGGGGTAGCTTTCCAGCAGCGCGTACAGCACGGTCGGTGGGTTCTCCACCGCCATCTGCGCCAGGTGCACCTGGTCGTGGTGCAGGATCTGGTCCAGCGCGCTGTTGCCGAAGATCGACAGCCACGCCAGGGTGAAACCCAGCGGGATCAGCAGCACGCCCAGCACGAATTCGCGGATGGTGCGGCCGCGCGAGATGCGCGCGATGAACAGCCCCACGAACGGCGCCCAGCCGATCCACCAGGCCCAGTAAAACACCGTCCAGTTGCCCAGCCAGTCCGGGCGCCCGCCGTAGGCATAGACGTCGAAACTCTTGCCGACCACGTTGCCCAGGTAGTCGCCCATGTTCTGGATGAAGGCATTGAGCAGGTACTGGGTGGGGCCGGCGAAGAGCATGAACAGCAGCAGCGAGATCGCCAGCAGCATGTTGATGTTGGACATCCAGCGCACGCCCTTCTCCACGCCGGAGACGGCCACCGTAATCGCCGCGCCCATCATCAGCACGATCAGCCCGACCTGAACCCAGGCCGCATGCGGCACCGGGAACAGGGTGTTCAAGCCCGCGTTGAGATGCAACACGCCAAAGCCCATGTCCGCGCCGAGGCCGAACACGGTGGCCACGATCCCCAGCGCATCCACGGTGTAGCCGATCGGCCCGTTGATGCGTTTGCCGATCAGCGGATACAGCGCCGAGCGCAGTGCCAGCGGCAGGTTGTGGCGATACGCGAAGTAGGCCAGCGCCATCGCCGCCAGCGCGAACACGCCCCAGCCGTGCAGGCCCCAGTGCAGGAACAGCAGCTGCATCGCCTGGCGCGCGCTGGCCTCGCCACTGCCGGTACCGCCCTGCGGCGGCAGCAGGTAATGGGTGAGCGGCTCGGAGACGCAGAAGAAGAACAGGGTGATGCTGATGCCGGCGGCGAACAGCATGCCGGCCCAGGACAGATAGCTGAACTCCGGTTCGTCATGGTCCGCGCCCAGCTTGACGCTGCCATAGCCGGACAGCGCCACGCCGACCACGAACACCAGATACACGGTCATCGCCAGCAGGTAATACCAGCCGACATTGCGCGAGGCCCAGGTCTGGGCATCGAGCAGCATCACGCCGCCATCGATCGGAAACGCGGTGACCAGAATGGCGAATGCCGCCACGATCGTGGCGGCAAGCAGGAACACGGGTCGAAGCGTGCGCACCTCGGACAGAGGCGGCTCCACGGTACTCATGGGGTGGGGGATACTCCCGGTGCCGGAGCGGCAGACGGCGGGATTTATCGCACAGCGGCTGTGGACAGCCTGTTTACATGCTCACGATGCCCGCCGCGCAAGGGCGGCGGGTGGGGCATGGCTCAGCGCAGCGCGCTGGTGGGGACGTCAATCGACATCGCCAGCGCGAGGTGATCGGAGAACGCGGCCGGCACCGCCTCGGCACTGCGCTGCTGCAGCCCATTGCTGAGCAGAATGTGGTCGATCGCCCGGTCCGGGCGCCAGCTGGGGAAGGTCGGCACCACGCAGCCCGGCGGCTGCAGTGTCGTCTTCTGGTACAGCACCTGCATTTCCGGCCGCTCGGCCAGGCAGTTGAAATCGCCCATCAGCACGGCGTTGGGGTGGTCGGACAGCAGATCGGCAATAAAGGCCAACTGCGACATGCGCGAATTGGTCCCCAAGGACAGATGCGCCACCGCCACCGCCAGGCCCTGGCTGCCTTCACCGAACTTGGCCAGCAGCACGCCGCGCCCGCCGATCCGGCCGGGCAGGGCGTGATCCTGCACTTCGACCGGCTCGAGCTTGCTGAGCAGGCCGTTGGCGCTGGAGGCCACCCCGCCCATCCGGCGGTTGGGCTGGTGGCTCCAGTAATTGAAGCCGGCGCGCTCGGCCAGATAGTGGGTCTGGTTGGTGAAGCCCGAGCGCAGGCTGCCGGGGTCGGCCTCCTGCAGGCCGACGATGTCGTGTTCGCGGGCCATCTGCGCGATGGCATCCAGGCTGGTGCGTTTGCGCCCGGCCGGCAGTGCGTGCGACCAGCTGCGGGTCACGTAGTCACTGTAACGGCGGGTGCTCGAACCGGCCTGGATGTTGGCCGTCAGCAGGCGCAGGGTCCGCGTGTGGGGGGAGGTCACGACGGTTCGCTATGCCAGGATCAGTTGGCCTTGGCCGCGCGTTCGCGCGCGATCAGGTGATCGGCGATGCGCAGCATGTCCGGGAAGCCCTTGCCCTTGACCAGGTACTTGCCGTTGACGATCACCGACGGGGTACCGCTGATCTTGCTGCGCTGGGCGAACTGCTTGGCCGAGTTGGTCTTGGCGTTGACGGCGAAGCTGCCCATCATCGCGGCGAACTGCTTCGGGTCGGCGCCGTGCTTGCCGTAGAAGTTGGCGATGTCCTCGACCGAATCACGGCCGCGCTCGCCCTTCAGGGTCTCCTCGGCGTGGATCGCGGAGTACAGGGCTTCGTGGGTCTTTTCCTGCAGGCCCATGGCCTGCGCGGCGTAGAACGCACGGCCGTAGTCATCCCAGGTACCGCCGAACATGGCCGGCACGTAGACGAAATTGACGTCGCTCGGCAGACCGGCCTTCCACGGCCCGATCAGCGGCTGGAACGCGGCGCAGGCCGGGCACACGTAGCCGAAGATCTCGGCGACTTCGATCTTGCCGGTGGCCGGCTGGAACGGCTGGCCGTTCTCGATCACCACGTAGTCGGTGCCGGCAACCGGCTCCGGGCCGGTCGGGCGCGAAGAGGCCGGGGCCGGCGCCGGGGTGGTGGCTTCGGCAGCCGCGGTTTCGGCGGCGGCGGTTTCACCGCTGGCGGCCGGGGCCTGCTCGGTCGGGGGGGCCGTTTCGGTGGCCGGGGTGCTGCTCGGCGCGGCCGGTTCGGCCGGGGCGGTGGTGTTGGCGGTACCGTCCTGGGCCTTGCAGGCGGCCAGGATCGGCAGCAGGGCCATGAGCGTAATGGCGAAACGGGTCTTCATCGAAGCATCTCCAGCGGATGAGCATGTTGGGGCCGACGCTGGGAGCGTCGGCCAGGGAAGCATGATGACACGCGGAAACGAGCGTCCCGCGTGCACGGTGCGTGATGGTTCAGCGAGCGCTGTCAGAGCGCCTTGCCGCTGCGCGCACGGGCAATCAGGGCATCTGCGTTGCGCAGCATGGACTCGAACGAGTCGCCCTTGACCAGGTACACGCCATTGACGATCAGCGTCGGCGTGCCGGGCACCTTGGTGCGCAGGGCGAAGGCGCGGGCCGCCTTGACCTTGGCATCGACCGCATCGCTCTTGAGCGCGGCGACGTACTGGGCCGGTGCCACGCCGAAGCCCTGGTAGAACGCGGCCAGTTCGTCCGGCGAGATGTTCTGCATCGGCAGCGAGCCCTTTTCATGCAGGGCATCGAACATCGCGCGGTGGCTGCGCTTGGCCACGCCCAGCTGATCGGCAGCGTAGTAGGCGCGGGCGAAGGAGTCCCACACGCCCCCGAAGGCGGCCGGCACGGGGGTGAAGCGGACATCCTTGGGCAGCTTGGCGGCCCAGGCTTCCAGCTGCGGTTCGAAGTGCGCGCAGTGCGGGCAGGTGTAGCCGAACATCTCCACGACTTCGATCTTGCCGGCCAGCGGCGCGAACGGACCGGCGTCGGCGATCCGTTCGTAATCCTTGCCCTCCACCAGCGGTGTCGGGGTGGCGGCGAGGGTGCTCAACGGGCTCAGGGCCAGCAGCAACAACATCAGGCGGGGCATCAACGTCATCTACATCCATCTCCATACAGAAAAAACGACGCCGGCCCAGTCGCCGGCGTGCCAGTGAACATACCCCGCCGGCCGGGGTGGCCGCATCCGTCATCCGACCAAGGGAATACGCTGCGGCGTGGGCGGTCGTTACGGTGCCTGCGTGCCTCCGGCGACCGGCGTGGCCGCGGTAGCGACGTCATCGGCCCGGTTGTGCAGCCCCTGCAGGTAGCTGGCCAGGGCCTGGATCTCCTGCTCGGTCAGCGACTTGGCGATCGTGGCCATGATCTGGAAGTGGGCCTTGTCGGTTTCCTGGGTGGTACCGGCCTGGTACTCCTGCAGCCGCCGTGCGACATAGGCCGAGTGCTGGCCACTGATATGCGGGTAAGCCGGGCCCGGGTTGCCGGCACCGGTCGGCCCATGGCAGGCCATGCAGGCGGGGATGCCGCGCTCGGCATCGCCGCCGCGATACAGCTGCTGGCCGATCTCGTAGAACTTTTTGCCGGCGTACGGGCCCTCGGTCACCGCGCCGTCGTCGGCGATGCCGGCGGTGGCCTTCTGTGTGGCGAAGTAGGCGCCGATGTCGCGCATGTCCTGCGGGGTGAGGTCCTGCACGAACGGCACCATCGCCGCCGAGGCCCCGGAGGTACGCTGGCCATTGGCGATCAGGGCCATCTGCTGGGCGCTGTAGCGCTCGCTCTGGCCGGCGATGCTCGGGTACATCTCCACTGTCGAGTTGCCGTCGGCCGAATGGCAGGCAGCGCACGCCGCGGCCTTGGTCTGCCCGGCCTTGGGATCGCCCCAGGTGGTTTTGCTGAAATCGACCTCCAGCGAGGCGGTCTTGATCGGCCCGTTGTCCGGCAACGGGGTGATCGAGGTCTGGGCAACGGCAACGGCGGCGAGCAGCGAGACAGCAAGTGCGGAAACGGCAAGAACGCGAGCATGGCGCATGCGGAAGCTCCGTGTGGACCGGCCTGGCGGTTGCGGGACCGCAACCACGGGGATCGCCCGATTATCAACGCCGTTTCACGCCACGGTCAACGCAGGGTGCAGCAAAACCGAGCACAGACAGCACGGAGGGGCCCCGGACATGCGATCCTATGCCCATGTCATTGCTCCTCGAACGCGCCCAATACCTGCTTTCGGCCCACAACACCCGGCAATTGCCGGAAGACGTGGGCGCGGAAGTCGCCTTTGCCGGTCGCTCCAACGCCGGCAAGTCCAGTGCCCTCAACGCCCTGACCCGCCAGAACAGCCTGGCCCGGGTCTCCAAGACCCCCGGCCGCACCCAGCAGCTGGTGTTCTTCGAAGTCACCCCGGAGGCCAAGCTGGTCGATCTGCCCGGTTACGGCTACGCCAAGGTCCCGCTGGACCTGCAGGCGCATTGGCAGGCCTTCATCGACCAGTACTTCCGTACCCGCGAGGCCCTGCGTGGCCTGGTGGTGGTGATGGACATCCGTCACCCGTTGAAGGACTACGATCGCCAGATGCTGGCCTATGCGGTGCAGCGCGGCCTGCCCGCGCATGCGCTGCTGACCAAGGCCGACAAGCTGGGCCGTGGCCAGCAGGGCATCGCCCTGCAGAAGGTGCGCAAGGAACTGCATTCCTCGTTCGGCGACACCGTCAGCGTGCAGACCTTCTCCGGCCCCGCCCGCCAGGGCGTGGATGAAGCCCGCGGCATCATCGGCGGCTGGCTGGGCCTGAACAAGCCGGCGCCCGAAGCGGTCTGATCCGGGCGCTGCCGCGGTCCAACGGGCCGCGCGGCGCGAACGTGTCCCGTTACTTCGCCGGCAACGGTGCGAATTCGCCGGGCACCCAGGCGAATGCCTCACCGTCGCGACGCACATGCCCCAACCCCGGGAATGGCAGGTGTGCGCCTGCGACCCACCAGCCCTGATCCGCGGCCTGCGCCATCATCCGGCGCCGGCTGGCGATCGCGGCCGTGCGGTCGCTGTCGGCTTCATAGGAGGCCTGCGGCTGGGCGAACTGCACCGCATGGAAATGCACGATGTCGCCCCATACCAGCAGCTGCTGGCCGCTGCCGCCGTCGATCCGGTAAGACACATGGCCAACCGTATGGCCGTGGCTGTCCAAGGCGGTGATGCCGGTCGGCAGCGTGTCGCCGGGCGCGAAGCGCTTCAGTTGTCCGCCCGCCTCATAGGGCGCCACCGCCTTGCGCGCCAGGGCGAAAGCGAAACGCACCCCCTGCGGCGCGGTTGCCTCGCTGGTCGGATCCAGCCAGTACGCCGCGTCCGCGGCCGACAGCCACACCGTGGCATTCGGATAGGCGATCTTCTCCTGCGCATCCAGCAGGCCACACAGGTGGTCTGGGTGAGCGTGGGTGAGCACGACATCATCCACCTCGGCCGGGTCGTAGCCGGCCTTGCGCAGGTTGCCCAGCACTTGGCCCAGGCCGGGGCCGAAGCACTGCGCGGTGCCGGTATCGACCAGGGTCAGGTGATCGCCCTGCTGCACCAGGTAGGCATTGACCGCGGTCTGCAGGCCCTTGCCGTCCTCGGGGACATAGCGGTGATCGAGCAGGCGGGTGACCGCGCCGGGGGCGATCCCGACCAGTTCCTGCCGGCCCAGTGCGACCGTGCCGTCGAACAGCGCCGTGACCTGCAGCGTGCCGATGGTCTGGTGATACACGCCGGGCACCTGCTCGCGCGGGGTATGCGTGGTGGTGGCCCAGGCGGGGCTGGCGACAACGGCCAGCAACACGGCGGCGGCGAGCGTGCGAACGCGGGGGAAGGGCATGGCAGGTTCCGGACAGGGCGGCAGCGCCGCGGTGTCCCCATGCTGCGCGCCGGGTCGGCTGCGTTCCGCTCAGAATGCCGCGCGATCCGCTCGCGCTCAGCTGTTGCCGATCGCCGCCGGTTCCAACCCGTACCGTTCGGCGAAGCGCTTGTTGAAGCTGCCCAGCGAGCGGTAGCCCACGCGCGCGGCCACGGTCTTCAAGGGCAGCCGGGTGGTGTAGAGCAGGCTCATGGCATGTGCCAGCCGCGCATCGGTGATCAGCTCGCGCACGCTGGAGTGCTCGCTGGCCAACCGGCGCCGCAGGGTCGCACCGCTGAGCCCGAGCTGCGCTTCGAAATCGCGTGACTGCCAATCGCGCTCGGGCTGGGCGGCGATCAGATCGCGGATGCGATCACCCACGCTGGGCTCGGGTGGAATCAGCAGGCTGCCATGCCCGCGCCGGCAGAACGCCACGGCCAGCGATGCCAGGGCCAAGCGTGCTTCGGTGTAGTGGCCGTGTTCCAGGGCCTGCCGCCACTGCAGCAGGGTCGCACCATGCTCGGCCAGGGGCAGCCGTGCCAGTGCATCACCGGCCTCGGGCAAGGGCTCGTTCCACAGCGCCCGGGCAGCGGTGAGTGCTTCGGCGCACATCGGCACGATCGCACTGAGGTACACCCCGCTGTGCGGATCGGGGATGTTCACCACATCGATGCGGCAGCGGCGCGTGATCAGAAACAGATCACCGGGTGCGAATTCCAGCGACTGCTGCGAGGTACGCACCTGCTTGCGCCCCTGCAGCAGGATCGCGAACTGCGGCTGCGGGATCTCCACCGAGGAGGCGCCATGCTCGCGGCGCGCGGTGATGCAGGCGTAGCCGTCCGCGCGCTGGCAGTCGGCCAGGCTGGCCATTGTCGCCAGCAAGGACGTCGTCGTATCGATCGGTGCGGACATCGCTCAGCCTGCCACGTTGAACAGTTGCCCGACCAGCGCGGCGGCGGCCATCGCGATCGCACCCCAGAAGGTGACGCGCAACGCGCCGCGCAGACGCGAAGCGCCGCCGGCATGCGCGGCCAGGGTGCCGGTCAGGCACAGCCCGAGCAGCGTTACCACGGTGGTCGCCTGGCCGACCAGCGCATGTGGCGCAAGCAGGGCGGTCAGTACCGGCAATGCCGCACCACTGACGAAGGCGCCGGCCGAGGCCATCGCGGCCTGCATCGGGCGCGCGCGCAGTTCCTCGGTGATGCCCAGCTCATCGCGGGCATGCGCGCCGAGCGCGTCGTGCGCGGTGAGCTGGGTGGCCACCTCATGCGCCAGTTCGGGGCTCAGCCCGCGATGCCGGTAGATGGCCGCCAACTCTTCCAGTTCGCTGTGCGGGTCGTCGTGCAGTTCGCGCTTTTCCACCGCCAGGTCGGCCAGCTCGGTGTCGGCCTGGGACTGCACCGAGACATATTCACCTGCCGCCATCGACATCGCGCCGGCCACGGTCCCGGCGATGCCGGTGGCCAGGATGGTCGAGGCCGAGGCGCCGCTGGCGGCGATGCCGACCACCAGGCCGGCCACCGAGACGATGCCGTCATTGGCGCCAAGCACGGCGGCGCGCAGCCAACCGACGCGGTCGGAGCGATGGACTTCCGGATGTCGGGATCGACTCATTGACTCAGTTTAGGGGCTCGCGACCGCCAGCGGCGGAATGACTCGCAGCCGCGGCGGGGGCGGCGCAGCGTCAAGCCCATGCCAGTAGGATGCTGAAAACCGTCACGGTGACACGACGGCAGGGGACGCCACGATATAGTGCGCCCTTGCGATGCGGGGGCGTGAACCCCACATCCCCGCCCTGACCAGAATTCTGCGAGCCTCCCCTTGTCGAGCCCCAGCCACGTCGCCGAGACGCCGATCACCGACCGTAATGAACTGGTCGCCACGTTGGCCTCCGGGGAAAAACCCAAGGCGCAGTGGCGCATCGGCACCGAGCACGAGAAGTTCGGCTTCCGCCTGGATGATCTGCGCCCGCCCACCTTCGATGGCGACCGCGGCATCGAAGCGCTGCTCAACGGCCTGACCCGCTTCGGCTGGGATCCGGTGCAGGAAGACGGCCGCACCATCGCACTGCTGCGCGACAACGCCTCGGTGACGCTGGAGCCGGCCGGTCAGCTGGAATTGTCCGGCGCGGCGTTGGAGACCATCCACCAGACCTGCGTGGAAACCGGCACCCACCTCAACGAGGTGGCGCAGGTCGCCGGCGAGCTGCAGCTGGGCTTCCTCGGCATGGGTTTCCAGCCGAAGTGGACCCGCGATGAAATGCCGTGGATGCCCAAGGGCCGCTACAAGATCATGCGCGAGTACATGCCCAAGGTCGGCACGCTCGGCCTGGACATGATGACCCGCACCTGCACGGTGCAGGTCAACCTGGATTACGCCACCGAAGCGGACATGGTGAAGAAGTTCCGGGTGTCGCTGGCGCTGCAGCCGATCGCCACGGCGCTGTTCGCCGATTCGCCGTTCACCGAAGGCGCGCCGAACGGCTACCAGAGCTACCGCTCGCATATCTGGACCGATACCGACAACGACCGCACCGGCATGCTCGACTTCGTGTTCGAGGACGGCTTCGGTTACGAGCGTTACGTGGACTACCTGCTCGATGTGCCGATGTACTTCTCTTACCGTGATGGCAAGTACCACGATGCCAGCGGCCAGAGCTTCCGCGATTTCATGGTCGGCAAGCTGCCGGTGCTGCCGGGCCAGCTGCCCACGCTGCGCGACTGGTCGGACCACATGACCACCGCCTTCCCCGAGGTGCGGCTGAAGAAGTACCTGGAAATGCGCGGCGCCGACGCCGGTCCGTGGAGCCGCCTGTGCGCGCTGCCCGCGTTCTGGGTGGGCCTGCTGTACGACGATGCCGCGCTGGATGCCGCGTGGGATCTGGTGCGTGATTTCAGTCTGGTCGAGCGCAATGTCCTGCGTGATGGCGTGCCGCGCCATGGGCTGAAGCTGCCGTTCCGCAACGGTACCGTGCTGGACCTGTCGCGCGAGGCACTGAAGATCGCCGTGGCCGGCCTCAAGCGCCGCGCCGCGCGCAACGCCGACGGTCAGGACGAAAGCAAGTTCCTGGAGGTGCTGCAGGAGATCGTTGATTCCGGGTTGACCCCGGCGGACCGCAAGCTGGCGCTGTTCCATGGCGAGTGGGGCGGCAACATCGACCCGGTGTTCAAGGAATTCGCGTACTGATCCGCGTACGCATCGGCAACAAAAAAACCCCGGCATTGCCGGGGTTTTTCATGTGTGGCTGCGCTGGAATCAGGCCGCCTTTTCCAGCGTGCCCATGTCGATCACGAAGCGGTAGCGGACATCGTTCCTGGCCATGCGCTCCCAGGCCTCGTTGACGGTCTTGATGTCGATCACTTCCACATCGCTGACGATGTTGTGCTCGGCACAGAAGTCCATCATCTCCTGCGTTTCGGCCATGCCGCCGATCGCCGAGCCGGTGATGTGCTTGCGGCCGAACATCATCGCAGCGCCCATCAACGGCGGCTCCAGCTCGGTCAACACGCCGACCAGGCACATCGTCGCATCGCGCTTGAGCAGGGACATGTACGGGTTGGTGTCGTGGCTGACCGGAATGGTGTTGAGCAGGAAATCGAAGCTGCCGGCATGCGCCTTCATCTGCGCCGGGTCGCGCGAGACCAGCACTTCATCGGCGCCCAGGCGCTTGGCATCGGCACCCTTTTCCGGGGTGGTGGTGATCATCACCACGGTGGCGCCCATCGCCTTGGCGAACTTCACGCCCATGTGGCCCAGCCCGCCCAGGCCGATGACGCCGACCTTCTGGCCGGGGCCGACCTTCCAATGGCGCAGCGGCGAGTAGGTGGTGATGCCGGCGCACAGCAGCGGCGCGGCGGCCTTGAGGTCCAGCGTGTCGGACACTTTCACCACGAAGCGCTGCTCGACCACGATGTGGTCGGAGTAGCCGCCGAAGGTCGGCTGGCCGCTCTCGCGCTCGGTGCTGTTGTAGGTGAAGGTCGCGCCCTTCTCGCAGTACTGCTCCAGATCTTCATCGCAGGCCGCGCAGTGGCGGCAGGAATCGACCATGCAGCCGACGCCGGCGAAGTCGCCGATCTTGAAGCGGGTGACGTTGGCACCGACCTCGGTCACGCGGCCGATGATCTCGTGGCCGGGCACCATCGGGAACTTGGAGCCACCCCAGTCGTCGCGGGCCTGGTGCAGATCGGAGTGGCAGATGCCACTGAAGAGAATCTCGATGCGCACGTCATCGGGACCAGCCGGGCGGCGTTCGAAAGAGAACGGCACCAGCGGCGCGGTCTGGTCGTGCACCGCATAACCATGGGCGAGGGACATGGGGAATCCTTGGCAGGTTTGTAGAAAGGCGCTTTACAATACGCCCCGATCCCGTGCACAAAAAGTCAGGATATCGGCATGATTCATCAAGTGAAACGGGATGATCATGGCGACTGACAACCTGACCCATCTGGCCGCCTTCGCCGCCGTGGCCCGCCACCGCAGCTTCCGCAAGGCCGGTGCGGAGCTGGCGCTGTCCACCTCGGCGGTCAGCTATGCGATCCGCGCACTCGAAGAGCGCCTGGGCGTGGGGTTGTTCCACCGCACCACCCGTAGCGTCGCCCTTACCGAAGCCGGCCAGCGCCTGTTGGAACGGCTGCAGCCCGCACTGGGGCAGGTGCATGACGCGCTGGAAGAGATGAATCACTTCCGTGCCGCGCCCGCCGGCCTGCTGCGGATCAACGCCACCCGCGCCGCCGTCCAGACCCAGCTGGGCCCGCGCCTGGCGAAGTTCCTGCTGGCCCACCCGGATGTGCGCCTGGAACTGGCCCAGGACGACGGTCTGGTCGATATCGTGGCCGGTGGCTACGACGCCGGTGTGCGCCTGCACGAATCGGTACCCGAAGACATGGTTGCGGTGCCGCTGGGACCCGCACTGCGTGGGTTGATCGTGGGGGCACCGTCGTATCTGGAGGGGCGCGAGATACCGCAGCATCCGCGCGATCTGATCCAGCATGAGTGCGTACGCTTCCGCTTCGCCAGCGGCCATCTCTACAAATGGCAGTTCGAACGCGATGGCCAGGCGCTGGAGATCGACGTGCCCGGGCGCCTCACGTTGGGTGATCAGAACACGATCCTGCAGGCGGTGGTCGACGGGTTGGGGCTGGCCTACGTGCTGGAAGATTCCGCGCGCCCGTATCTGGACGACGGCCGGTTGGTCGCGGTGCTGGAGGACTGGAGCGAGCCGTTCGCGGGCTTTGCGGTGTATTACCCGCGGCAGCGGCAGATGTCCTCGGCGCTGCGGGCGTTCATTGATCTGTTGCGGGGGTAATTCGCTGGAAAGCGCCTGCACTGGCGGCACGCCGCCGGGTTGGGTAGGCTGATTCCTGCGAGCGGAGGTCTCGCTGGCCCTGCAACGATCACATCGCGGTATGACCAAAAGGAGACACGACGTGGAAGGGATGCATTCTCGACATCTGTTCAACCTGCTCATTTCCTGGGTGACGGCCTACTTCGTCGTCATCGGCGCCCTGGTGCTGGTCTGCGTGGCAGTGACCCTCGCCATGATGACCGGCGCCGGTTGGGCGGTCATCGTGGCCGCCGGTCTGCTGGCGGCAGCGCCCGCCGTGGCGCTGCCATTCTCCCGGCGTGTCGCCAAATGGCTGCTGTTGCTGGCCTATACCGGGCTGGCCGCCGCCTTCGTGTGGCTTGCGTTCTGGCCACGGGCCGGAGAGGCATCGGTGCCCTTGATCAAGGGGGTCGTGGTGGCGTTTGCCGCCCTGCTGGTGATCCGGCTGTTGCTGGCTTGGCGGAACGACCGCAGGCAGAGGCGCTGAGCCTCACGACGTGCTGTTGAGCAGGCTTCGATAGACGAATGGCGGAAGCTCCGGTCGGCGTGCGTTGGAGTGGTTTCATCCTTGATGTGAGTTGATCCCCTCCTATCACTGCTACCACTCCCGTAAGGGCGTCATCGCTCAGATACCGCCACGCGCACGGGGCGTGGCTCCATCCTTGTCGTTGTGCTGCATCGGATACCCAATCGCCCGCGGATGGGTGGCAACCATCTAGGCATGCTTGGGCGGAAGAGTCCATTTCATGTGGTGGCAGAAGTGGCAAGTCGATCAAGGTGCTTGAGCAGACGTTTCGCTGCGTAGGCTTGGCGGATGTCTCCCATCAACGCCCAAGCAAGAACGGCGCCTCCAAAAGCAATGACGGCAAACATCCATCGTTGCGGACGCAAGGTTTCAGCCACGTATTTTGGCAGAGTAGGATCTGCCAGGATCTCGCAGAGCGCTTCTTTCTCGGATTCAATGAGGCCGTTCTTCTCCGCCCCTTCGGATGAACAGGTTCTCAATGTAAGTAGACCCTCGCGGCTGCTAATGAAGCTGTTGCGCAATGTTTGCGCTGAGGTCGGTGAGAGTTTTATCCACGTACCGGTATCTTTGAGGCTCACCACTACTCCCTTCGATGCGATCGAAATCGCGAAAGAAAGCATGGTGATAAGAGCTGCCAGTAGGCACAGGCCGACTAAAAACTCTCTCACACGTCCAGGTAGTTTTTCCCTTTTGATGTTCAGCGAGTTGTGATCGAAATAAACGCCTGATGCCCTGATTTCCTCGGTAGGAACGTTGTGCTCTGTGCAGAACCTGATGAGCGATTTTGCGTCCGCAAGAGTGCGGCATTGAATGTTCTCGAAGTATCGATACGACATCAGATTTGATCGTTCATTCAAGTAAGCATCGATTTCGGGATCGGATGCCAGCTTCTTGCTGTGGAAAAGATGCCAAAGCCGCACCCTTATCAGGTGAGCCGAGCGAGTGCGGGAGCTGATCGTGATGCAGGCCAGTACAACCGCCAGCCCGCCCACGACCATCGGAACTGCCGGCAACGCAGATACCACTTGATTCAACATGAAGCGCGATCTCCAGTGATGAGATGAATCGATGTTGAACTAACGATGTCGCATTAATTGAGACTTAACGCCCATATCTACTACGAACAGTGTCGGGTTCGGCACTACGTTGTCGATTAGCCGTTGGTGGGCAATCCAACTCCGTGAAGCCCGTTGCAGCTCCAGCCTCTGCAGCGATCCTGTATACTCACCTCCAGTATAGTTAACCGGTCTCAACCGATGCCCCATTCCCCGCAGGAAAAAAAGCGCGTCCTCGCCCGGGTCCGTCGGATCCGTGGCCAGTGCGATGCGCTGGACCGCGCGCTGGAAGCCGGGGCCGAATGCGCCCCGGTGCTGCAGCAGATCGCCGCGATCCGCGGTGCCGTCAACGGGCTGATGTCCGAAGTGATGGAGGCGCATCTGCGCGAAGAGTTCGGGCAGCCCGCCCAATCCGATGCGCAGCGCGATGAGCGCGTGCGCGAGATGAGCATGCTCATCCGTTCCTACCTCAAATAAGTGCGCGGGCGACCGCGCGCTGCCGATCCTTGTTCCCTGCCTTGGAGTGTTCCCCATGAAATCCCGTGCTGCCGTTGCCTTCGCTGCTGGCGAACCGTTGAAGATCGTCGAGATCGATGTCGCGCCTCCGCAGAAGGGCGAAGTGCTGGTCAAGATCACCCACACCGGTGTCTGCCACACCGATGCGTTCACGCTGTCCGGTGATGATCCGGAAGGTCTGTTCCCGGCCGTGCTTGGTCATGAAGGCGCGGGCATCGTGGTGGAAGTGGGCGAGGGCGTCACCAGCGTCAAGCCGGGCGACCACGTGATCCCGCTGTACACCGCCGAATGTGGTGAGTGTCTGTTCTGCAAGAGCGGAAAGACCAATCTGTGCGTGGCCGTGCGTGCCACCCAGGGCAAGGGCGTGATGCCCGATGGCACCACCCGCTTCAGCTACAACGGCGAGCCGATCTACCACTACATGGGCTGCTCGACCTTCAGCGAGTACACCGTGGTGGCCGACGTCTCGCTGGCCAAGATCAACCCGGACGCCAACCCGGAGCACGTGTGCCTGCTCGGCTGCGGCGTGACCACCGGCATCGGCGCGGTGCACAACACCGCCAAGGTGCAGGAGGGCGATTCGGTGGCGGTCTTCGGCCTGGGCGGCATCGGCCTGGCGGTGATCCAGGGCGCGCGCCAGGCCAAGGCCGGCCGCATCTTCGCCATCGATACCAACCCGTCCAAGTTCGACCTGGCCAAGCAGTTCGGTGCGACCGACTGCATCAACCCGAAGGACCATGACAAGCCGATCCAGCAGGTCATCGTGGAGATGACCACCTGGGGCGTGGACCACACGTTCGAGTGCATCGGCAACGTCAACGTGATGCGCGCGGCGCTGGAATGCGCACACCGTGGCTGGGGCCAGTCGGTCGTGATCGGTGTCGCCGGTTCGGGCCAGGAAATCTCGACCCGTCCGTTCCAGCTGGTCACCGGCCGCTCGTGGAAGGGCACCGCCTTCGGTGGCGTCAAGGGCCGCAGCCAGTTGCCGGGCATGGTCGAAGATGCCATGAAGGGCGACATCGAACTGGCGCCGTTCGTGACCCACACGATGGGCCTGGACGAGATCAACGACGCGTTCGACCTGATGCATGAAGGCAAGTCGATCCGCTCGGTCGTGCATTTCTGAGTCACTGCGGGCGGCGCGTGATCCGCGCCGCCCCTACGGAGAATCCCCATGGAACGCATCGAACATCGCGCCGCGTCCGGCGGCTGGCAGGACGTGTACCGCCACACTTCGCAGGTACTGGGCTGCGACATGAACGTCGCCGTTTATCTGCCGCCGCAGGCCGCCACGCAGAAGCTGCCGGTGCTGTACTGGCTCAGTGGGCTGACCTGCAACGAGCAGAACTTCATCACCAAGGCGGGTGCGCAGCGCTACGCCGCCGAGCATGGCGTGATCCTGGTCGCGCCGGATACCAGCCCGCGCGGCGATGACGTCGCCGATGCCGAGGGCTATGACCTGGGCAAGGGCGCCGGTTTCTATCTCAACGCCACCGAGCAGCCGTGGGCGGCGCACTACCGCATGTACGACTACGTGGTGGAGGAGCTGCCGGCTTTGATCGAGGCGCACTTCCCGACCACCGGCGCACGCAGCATCAGCGGCCACTCGATGGGCGGCCATGGTGCGCTGGTGATCGCCCTGAAGAACCCGGGCCGCTACAAGAGTGTGTCGGCGTTTTCGCCCATCGTCGCGCCGACGCGCGTGCCGTGGGGCCAGAAGGCCTTCACCGCTTATCTGGGTGAGGACCGCGCCAGCTGGGCGGCGTGGGATGCCAGCGAGCTGGTTGCCGGTGCCGCCGAGCGGCTGCCGTTGCTGGTCGACCAGGGCGGTGGCGATGAGTTCCTCGACACCCAGCTGCAGCCGCAGTGGCTGCAGGCGGCCTGCACCGCGGCCGGGCACCCGCTGACCCTGCGCCTGCAGCCCGGTTACGACCACAGCTATTACTTCATCAGCAGCTTCATCGGCGAGCACATCGCGCATCACGCCAAGGCGTTGTACGGCTGAGCGCACCGGTCGACCATCCGCTGGGCAGCTGCCCGGCAGGGTGGCACGCGCTCAGGCATCGCCGCCGCGCACTTCCACCAGCACCGGGCAGGGCGCATGGTCCACCGTCCATTGCCCGACCGAGCGGTCCAGCAGGCGTTCCATCCGCGACAGGTGGCGGTGGCCGATGACGATCAGGTCGCAGCCGTGCTGGCGGGCGTAGTCGCAGATCACCTCGGCCGGCTCGCCGGCGGGGTGGTGGCCGATGCCATCGATGCCGCGCTCGCGCAGGCTGCCCATCGCGGTGGCCAGCAGACGCTCGGCCTGGTGGACCTGATCATCGGCGGCCGGGTATTCGGCATGGTCGGCACGCGGTGCGTCATCGGCCAGCGCGAAGGCGGGATCCAGCACGCACAGCAGGTGCAGGCGCGAGGCAGGGCCGGCCAGCGATCCGGCCAGTGCCAGGACCTGTGCGTGCTGCGGGCCGCCATCGAGGGCCACTAGAATCTTGGTGAACATCGGCATTCTCGGGAGAAGGGCCGCTAGGGTCGCCCACTGCCTGCGCTGGACCCATGCCGTGCGCCGCAGGCGAGCAGTGCGTATAACGCACGAATAGGGGGTTTGGATTGCAGTAAAGTCACCGCCACACGTTGAAGGTGATACTGCCGTGACCATGCCCGATCTGAATCTGCTCATTGCCCTGGATGCCCTGATCGAGGAGGGCAGTGTCGTGGGCGCGGCACGGCGGATGAATCTCAGTGCCCCGGCGATGAGCCGCACCCTGGGCCGCATCCGCGAGGCGATCGGTGACCCGGTGCTGGTCCGGGCGGGCCGCGGCCTGGCCCCGACCCCGCGCGCGCTGCAGCTGCGCGAGCAGGTACGCGGGGTGATCGAGCAGGCACATCTGGTGTTCAACGCCGGCCGCGAGGTCGACATGATGACGCTGGAGCGCACCTTCAGCATCCGGGCCAACGATGTGTTCGTCGGCACCTACGGTGGCCGCATGCGTGAGCTGTTCAAGGCACAGGCGCCGTGTTCGGTGCTGCGCTTCGTCCCCGAGGGCGATGGGGACGACGATGCGATGGAGCAGGGGCGGATCGATCTGCACATCAGCGCTGCCGGCAAACTCAGTGCCGATACCAAGGTGCAGAACCTGTTCAGCACCTCGTTCTTCGGTGCCGCACACGAGGCCCACCCGATCTTCGCCGAAGAGATCACCGCCGAGCGCTTCGTGGCCTTCGACCACATCGCCGTGTCGCGTCGTGGCCGCTGGTATGGCCCGATCGACGAGGATCTGGAGGTGCTGGGCCTGAGCCGGCGGGTCGCGCAGATCATGCCGACGTTCCATTCGGCGATCTTCGCCGCGGCCGATTCGGACCTGATCCTGCCGCAGATGCCCAGCGTGATGCTGGGCCGGCTGGAACGCCTTGGCGTTCCGCTGCGCCTGTTCGAGCTGCCGATTCCGGTCCGCAGCGCGATTGTCGTGCAGGCATGGCATCCCCGCCTGGACAGCGATCTGGCGCATCGCTGGCTGCGCCGCAGCATCAAGGCGATGTGCGACGCGGAGTCCACGCAGGCCTGACGCGCCGCGGCCACGCCCGCTTGCACAGTGATCGGCGAGGCGTGCGTGGGATGCACGCCAGCGATGGCCGACGCAGCATTTTTCGCAGCATCGGCGCTGCCTAGACTGCCGCTCCCCGTCGTGGAGTGGACCCATGTCCGTGTTGTTCCCGCTGCACCCCCCGCACTCTGGCGGTGTCCGATGACGGCTGTCGCCGCAACCTTGCCGGCGGCGACAGCTGCACCTGCCGCACCTGCCGCACCTGCCGCGCAGGCGGCATTCGGCCTGCGCCTGGCGGTCGGCCTGTGCGGCGTGCTGTTGGCCGTGCTGATCTCCGGCATCAACGAAAACGTCACCAAGGTAGCGCTGGCCGACATCCGCGGCGCGATGGGCTTCAGCGTCGATCAGGGCAGCTGGATCATCGCGCTGTATACGGCGATGTCGGTCAGTGCGATGGCGTTCGCGCCGTGGTGTGCGGTGACCTTCTCCCTGCGCCGCTTTGCGATGGTGATGATCGGTGCCTTCATGGTGCTGGGCGTGCTGTGTCCGTTCGCGCCGGACCTGCCTTCGTTCCTGATCCTGCGTGCGCTGCAGGGGCTGGCCGGTGGCGCGCTGCCGCCGCTACTGATGAGCGTGGCACTGCGTTTCCTGCCGCCAGGCATCAAGTTGTACGGCCTGGCCGGCTACGCACTGACCGCCACCTTCGGGCCGAGCCTGGGCACCCCGATGGCGGCCCTGTGGGTGGAGTTCGTGGGCTGGCAGTGGGCGTTCTGGCAGATCGTGCCGTGGTGCCTGGCCGCCGTCGGCATGGTGGCCTGGGGGCTGCCACAGGATCCACTGCGGCTGGAACGGTTCGCGCAGTTCAACGGCGTCGGCCTGGCACTGGGGTTTCCAGCGCTGGTGATGCTGGTGATCGGGCTGGTGCAGGGACCGCGGCTGGACTGGTTCGCCTCGCCACTGATCTGTCTGCTGCTCGGCGGCGGTACCGGGCTGCTGGCGTTGTTTCTCTACAACGAATGGTCGCACCCGCTGCCGTTCTTCAAGCTGCAGTTGCTGGCCAACCGCAATCTGACCTACGCGCTGATCACGCTGGGCGGCGTGCTGTTCGTGCTGTTGGCGGTGATCATGATTCCGTCCAGCTTCCTCGCCAAAGTGCAGGGCTACCGACCGCTGCAGACCGCACCGATGCTGCTGTGGGTCGCGCTGCCGCAGCTGATCGCATTGCCGCTGGTGGCGACCCTGCTCAATCAGCGCCGGGTGGACAGCCGCTGGGTGCAGGCCATCGGCCTGGCCCTGCTGGCCCTGGCCTGCGGCCTGGGCGCACAGCTGACCACCGAGTGGCATCGCGACAATTTCCTGTGGCTGCAGGTGATCCAGATCATCGCCCAGCCGATGGCGGTGCTGCCGCTGCTGCTGCTGGCCACCGCGACGCTGGCGCCCACCGATGGTCCGTTCGCCTCGGCCTGGTTCAACACGGTCAAGGGCTTTGCCGCGGTCCTCGCCGGTGGCGTGCTGGAAGCAGTCACCACCGCGCGCAGCCACCTGCATTCGACCGTGCTGGTCGATCGGCTCGGCAACGCGACCTGGCTTGATGCCACCGCTGCGCCAGGGCTGGGCGCACGCCTGCATGCGCAGGTGGTCGCGCTGACCTCGGCCGACCTCTATCTCCTCGTCGCGTGGGTGGCGGTGGCGCTGATCGCGCTGATTCCGTGGCTGCCCACACGCATCTATCCGCCACGTGCCGTGGCTTGAATTCAAGGAACTCCCTGTGTCCCTGCATCGCAACTCCGTTCCCTTCGTCATCGCTGCCGGCCTGCTGCTGCTCGCCGGCGGTGCCTGGTGGCTGCTGCGCGACGGCCGCCACCAATCCACCAACAACGCCTATGTCACCGCGGATTTCACCGTGGTCGCGCCGAAGATCGCCGGCTTCGTCAGTGAGGTCCGCGTACAGGACAACCAGACGGTCAAAGCGGGCGATGTGCTCGCGCGCATCGATGAACGCGACTACCAGGTAGCGCTGGCGGCCGCGCGTGCCGATCTCGCCAATGCGCAGGCGCAACTGGCCAACGCACAGGCTGCGCTGGCGCAGCAGGGATCGGTGATCGATCAGGCCCAGGCCAGTGTGGATGTCAGTCGCGCCGAGCTCAGTCTCGCCCAGGCCGATCAACGCCGCTATCAGGCGTTGGCCAGTGATGGCGCGGGCACCGTGCAGAACGCCCAGCAGGCCCAGTCGCGCCAGTCGGTGGCCAGTGCGCATCTGCAGCAGGGCACCGCTGCCGTACTCAATGCGCGGCAACGCACTGCGCTGCTGACCGCCAGCGTGCAGTCCGCGCAGGCCGCGGTGCAGCGGGCCGAAGCCGCACAGGCCCGTGCCGAACTGGATCTGTCGCACACCGAGCTGCGCGCGCCGATCGATGGCATGGTCGGGCGTCGCGCGGTGCGCGTGGGCGCTTACCTCACCCCGGGCACGCCCGTGCTCGCGGTGGTGCCGCTGCAGCAGGCGTTCGTCGTCGCCAACTTCCAGGAAACGCAGATGACCCGGATGCACGCGGGACAGCGCGTGGACGTGCAGGTCGATGTGTTCCCCGGCCAGCCGCTGCACGGCCGGATCGACAGCATCGCCCCGGCCACCGGCGTGACCTTCGCTGCGATCGCGCCGGAGAACGCCACCGGCAACTTCACCAAGGTGGTCCAGCGGATTCCGGTCAAGATCGTGCTCGACGAAGGCCAGCCACTGGCGGGCAAGCTGCGCGCGGGCATGTCGGTGGAGGCGCGCGTGGATCTGGACAGCGGCGCGCGTGGGCTGCCGGGAGAGGGCGCATGATGTTCCGGCAGACGTTGCGCCTGATGGCGGGCAGCGCGCTGTGCACCGCACTGGCCGCCTGCACCCTCGGCCCGGAGTTCGTGCGGCCCGAGGCGAGCCTGCCGGCGCAGTGGGAGGGCCGCGTGATCACCTCGGCCGCCTTCGCTGATGACGCGGCATGGTGGAACGGCTTCGAAGATCCGCTGCTGGCGGCACTGGCGAGCCAGGCCATGCAGGCCAACCTGGATGTGCAGCTGGCCGCCAACCGCGTCGCGCAGAGCCGCGCGCTGCGCGGAATCAGTGCCGCCGACCGCGCACCGGCCGTCGGCGCGACGGTCGGCGCCACCCGCGCGCGCAACAGCGAGGTCGGCCTGAACGATCCGTCCGGCCATGCCGGGCGCGAGGACTACGGTCTGTTCCAGGCCGGTATCGGCCTGAGCTGGGAAGTGGATCTGTGGGGCCGCGTGCGGCGTCAGGTGGAGATCGCCGATGCCCGCGTGCAGATCGCCAACGAAGACTGGCACGCGGTGCAGACCGCGGTCATGGCTGAAACGGCCCGCGATTACCTGCAACTGCGTGCCACCCGGGAATTGCTGACCATCACCGAGGACAATCTGCACATCGCGCGTGACGTGCAGCGGCTGACCCTGGCCCGCCAGCAGCAGGGCGTGGCGACCACCTTGCAGGTCGCCAGTGCGGCCGCTCAGGTGGCAGCGCTGGAGGCGCGCGTGGCGCCGTTGCAGCATCGGCAATCGCAACTGCGCAATGCCTTGGCCCTGCTGCTGGGGCGCTCGCCGCAGGCCTTGGACGCACAACTGGACAGCGCACGGCGCGATTGGCCGGCATTGCCCGGCATGGCGACCGGCCTGCCCAGCGACCTGGTCGAGCGCCGCCCGGACATCCGCCGCGCCGAGGCAGCCCTGCACGCGGCGACGGCGGGCATCGGCGTGGCCAAGGCCAACTTCCTGCCGCGCATCACCCTCACTGGCGATGCCGGCTTCCAGGCCAAACAGCTCGACGACCTGGACGGCTGGAACGCCCATCGTTTCAGCATCGGTCCGGCGATCAGTCTGCCGATCTTCCAGGGCGGCCGGCTCAAGGCGAACCTGGCCCTGAGCCGGTTACAGGAACGTCAGGCCGGACTGCAGTTCCAGAAGACGGTGCTGCAGGCCTGGCACGATGTGGACGATGCGATCGACGGCTACAGCGCCGAGCAGCAGCGCGGGCAGGCGCTGCAGGTGGCGGTGGAGGAAAGTGAGCGTGCGTTGGCGGCGGCGCGTCGTCAGTACCAGGCCGGTGTGATCGACATGCTCGACGTGCTGACCACCCAGCGCATCGCGCTGGACAACCAGGCCGCGCTGGCCGGCAGCCGGGCGGCGGCCGCGATCGCCCGGGTGGATCTGTATCGCGCGCTGGGCGGCGGGTGGCACGATGAGGGAGCGGATGCAGCCCTCACTGGCAGCGTGTCGGCTGCCAGCGGGGTCGGCAACATCGCTCAACGCACGTTGCGCAGTTCCCAGTGACTGCCGGCCAGCATCCGCAGGCGCTGCTTGAACACGTCGCTGTCGATGCTGGTGGTGGCGCAGAGGTTGATCCGCAGATCATCCTGCGCGCCGGTCACGGTGGCGGCCGGATCAGTCGCGCCCCACTGGGGGTCGACCGCGTCGGGATCGTCCTGCTTGGCGCGCCAGCGGTCGAACAGGACCGTGGTACGCAGGGCATTTTGAAGCTCTTCGGCCAACCCTGCCGCACCCTGGGCGCGGAAGGACAGGTCCGGGTCGTTGCCGCGCGCCTTGGCCGGGTCCGGCAGGCTGATGTCATAACTTACTGGCATGGTTACCTCCATTGAATGCGGCAAGGCTGGCAGAGACGCGGTGCAATCCGCGTGCAGAACCAGCGGCCGTGCCCGGATCGTGGCATGGCCGATGCGATGCTGACCAGTGTGGTCAGCCGCTGAAGGTGTGGGGGCCGTCGGCAAAGCCGATCGTTACCGCGCCCTTGCCCACGTTGACCATGCCGGTGAGGCTCATCACCGCCTCGAATACATCCACGCCATGCGCCTGGCAGGTCTCACGCAACGTGGCGTAGCCGGGCAGCGCCTGCAGGTCGGCCAGCTCACCGCCGTAACTGATGCACACCGTTGGCGTCATCAGGCCTGCCTTGACGCGCTGCCCGACGAAATCGAACAGCTTCTGCACGGCGTTGTCGAAGCCCTTGATCTTGGCCACCGGGCCGGTCTCGCCGCGGTAGCCATGCAGTACCGGCTTGATGTCCAGCGCGCTGCCCAGCGCCGCGCTGATCAGGCCCACGCTGCGGTCGCCCTTGTGCCGTGCGCGGGCGCGCATGTAGTACAGATCGCGGGTGATCATGTAGCCGTGCACGTTGTGCGCCAGCAGCTCCAGCCGCTCGCGGATCTGCTGCACGCTTGCACCGCTGTCGCGCAGGCGCACCGCTTCCACCGCGGTCACGCCCTGGGCAGCGAACAGGTTCTGGGTATCGAGCACGCGCAGCGCGAACGGCGAGTTGAAGCCTGCCGCCTGCCGCACCGGCTTGTAGTCGTTGAGGATCGCGAAGCTGGCCTGCATCGCGTTGTCGTGGATCGGGCTGCGGGTCTTGGTGATCGTCATGCAGAAGACATGGTCGTAATCGATCACCAGCTTGCCCAGGAACAGGTCCCGGATCTGGTTGACGCTGAACGGAATGGTCTCCGCCTCGGCGCCGTGCTCGGCCACATGGGCGTGTAGAAAACTCAGTGTGGCCTGTTCGTCGCGATGGTCGGCCAGCACAGCCTCGCCGATGCGGACGGTGATCGGCAGCAGCACGATCTTGTGTTGTTCAATGAAATCCTGCGGCAGATCGCACGCAGAGTCGACCACGATTCCGATGCGCATCCTGTGCCCCTCCGGCAGGTTGTAGGTTCGGAAACGTGAACGCTATCGCAAAACGGCTCGGCTTGCCTGACCGGGGAGCCGGATCGGGGTCAGCGGCTGCGTTCCACCGCTACCGGCAGGTCCTTGATCCGCGCCCATTCGCCCTGCTCGAGCAGGCTGGGGTCGGCGAGTACCGCCTGCATCAGCGGGTGGGCGTCATTGCCCCAGAACAGCTCGCTGCCGATCGCCAGCGTCGGCACCCCGAACACGCCGGCGGCCAGCGCGGCATCCGTGTTGCGCCGCAGTTCCTCTTTGACCGACGGCTCGCTGATCGCCACGGCGACATCGGCGATGTCGAGCATCGCGCCGGGCAGGGCGAGCGCGGCGGCACTGTCACCGGCATGGCCATCGCGCCAGATCCAGTTGAACAGGATCTCGACCGTCTCGTGGCTGGCACCTGCGGCCAGGCACAGGCGCAGCGCCGCCAGCGGATTGAACGGGTGGCCCGGTGGAAAGCGCAGCGTCACCCCGGCGCTGCGGGCCTGCCACAACGCCTGACGATAGGTGAACACCCGCTTGGCCGGAATCTCGGCCGGGCCCAGGTTGCCCAGATGATGCAGCACCGCGCCGAAGGCGATCGGCACCGGGACGATGCTCTTGAACTGCGGCAACACCTTGAGCTGCTGCCAGTGCAGGTAGGCGAACGGTGAGACGAAATCGAAGTACCAGCGCAGGGCCATGATCGGGTGCTCACGTTGCAGGACGACAGCGGCAAGGAAGGAAACAGGGCCGCCGCAGGCAGCGGCCCTGTGCAGGGACTCAGCGCGAGTATGCGCGCGGTTCGCTCGACGCCGGGCCCTGGTAGCGGTCGCGCAGCTCGGTCTGGCGCGAGCGCATCGGCATCGCGCGGCCGCCCAGCCAGACCTGTTCGGCATAGTGGCCGACATCCAGCGGATCGCCTTCCCACAGCACCAGGTCGGCCAGCTTGCCCGGCTCGATGGTGCCGAGCCGGTCGCCGACGCCCAGCGCCTGTGCCGGGACCCGGGTCAGGCCGGCCAGGCCATCACCCCAGGGCAACCCGTTGGCGACCGCATTGCCGGCCAGCTGGCGCATCTTGCGCGCGTTGTGCGAGGCATCGTCGCGCTGGGCGAAGCTGACCGGCACGCCGACCGCCTGCAGGCGTGCAGCGTTCTGCAGGGTCGCGCCGAGCTGGTCGAAGCTGGTCGGCAGGTTGCCCAGCCCATCCACGAACACCGGCACGCCTGCCTGCGCCAGCTGCGGGGCCAGGCGCCACGCCTCGGCACCACCGGCGATGGCGATCTTGACCTTCTCGCGGGCGGCCCAGCGCAGCAGCTGACGGATGTCGGCGGCACGGTCGACCTGCACGACGATGCGCCCCTGGCCAGCCAGGTAGCGCGCCAGCGTGGCACGCCCGGCCGGTGTCAGCAGGGCATGCGGCGAGTCGGCCGGAACGCGGCCACGCGCCTCGCTGACCATCTGCTCCAGCAGCATCCACTGCGCCGCGCGCGAGTTGCCGGTCAGCTCGGCGCCGGACGCGCCAAGCCGGATGAACAACGCCTGCGGACCGACCGGATCGGCGCTGCCGTCCAGCCGCATCACGCCGCCCTGGCCGGCGATGAAGCCGCCGCCGGTGTTGGCCCCGAGCATGGTGAAGCCGATGCCATCCAGCCGCGCGACCGGAATCAGCACCGAATCCGGATTGAAGGCCAGGGTGACATCGAATTCCGGGCGCAGCGGCTGGCCTTCAAGTTTGAGCGTGCTGTCGACCGTGGCCGATTCGCCGGAGACTTCTTCGATACCGATGTCGGTGATGCCGCCGAACAACGCCGGGGTCAGCGGCTTGCCCGCGGCCTCCACCACGGCCACGCCGGCCGGCGCCGACAGGCCCGGACCGACGGCACGGATCACGCCGCCCTGGATCAGCACATCGCTGTGTTCCAGGCTGCCGCGCGCGGCGGCGGTGTGCACGGTGGCGTTGCGGATCAGCAGATCCTGCGCGAACAACGCGGGGGCGGCGCAGGCACCGGCAAGCACCAGCAGTGCCCGCGGCAGCAGGCGCATCGCGACGCGGCGGCTCATGGGCGTGCCTCCTGGCCGAGCATGAAGTCCGACAGCGGCTGCCGCCTCACGTCCTGGCGGTCATAGACCTGGTGGCCATCGACATAGACCTTTTCGGCCAGTGCGTAGGAACTGAAGGGGCTGCCGTTCCAGACCACCACGTCGCCCATCTTGCCGGCTTCCAGGCTGCCGGTCTGCTTCTCCACGCCCAGCGAGCGCGCGGCGTTGGAGGTCAGCCACATCATGGCCCGCTCCGGGGCGATCTCGATGCCGGCCCGGCGTGCGTTGGCGATCACCTTGGCGGCTTCCTGGTTCAAGCGCTGGATGCCCTCGGGCGAATCCGAATGCACGATCGCGCAGCTGTTGGCCGGGCGGTCGACCAGCGCGATGTTCTCCTGGATGCCATCGAAGGCCTCCATCTTGAAGCCCCACCAGTCGGCCCACAGCGCACCGCACACGCCTTCCTCGGCGAGCCGGTCGGCCAGCTTGTAGGCCTCCACCGCGTGATGGAAGGCGGCGATCTTGAAGCCGAACTCCTTGGAGAGATCCAGCATCGTGGCCATCTCATCGGCGCGGTAGCAGTGGATGTGCACGCGGATGTCACCCTGGATCGCGCCGGCCAGCGTGTCCAGCTTCAGATCGCGCTTGCCGCCGCTGTCACCGGCGCTGTCGCCCTTGTCATCGCCACTGAACCAGCGCTTCTTCTTCGGCTGCTTCGGGGTGTTCTTGGCGATGTACTCGCTGGCATCGATGAAGGCCGCGCGGTAACCGGCGACGTTGCCCATCCGCGTGCCCGGCGCGGTGCCCTTGCCGCCATAGACGCGCTTGGGATTCTCGCCGCAGGCCATCTTCAGGCCCCACGGCGCGCCGGGGAACTTCATCGCCTGATAGGTCGTTGCGGGCACGTTCTTCAACGTCACCCCGCGGCCGCCGACCAGGTTGGCCGAGCCGGGCAGTACCTGCATCGAGGTCACGCCGCCGGCCAGTGCCGCGGCAAAGCCAGGGTCCTGCGGCCACACCGAGTGCTCGGCCCAGACGTTGGCGGTGACCGGCGCGGTCATCTCGTTGCCGTCGCTGTGTGCGCTGACGCCCGGGCTGGGATACACGCCCAGGTGCGAGTGCACATCGATGATGCCCGGGGTAACCCACTTGCCCTGGCCGTCCACGCGGACCGCATCGGCCGGCGCGCTCAGGCCGGTGCCGACCGCCGCGATGCGACCGCCCTGCAGCAGCACATCGGCGTTGTCCAGGCGCACGCCGGTGCCGGTGAGCACCGTGGCATTGCTGATCAACACCGGAGCCGAGGCGATCGGCGCATACGTGCTCGGGTAGGGATCCTGGGCGAACCGCGAGGCGGCAGGCGCCGGCGCGGACACGATCGACATCAACGCCAGGCCAACGCCGACGCTCAACAACTTCTGCATGGTTCTCCCCCAAGCCGCATGGACACAATTCTTCGACGCTATCCGGGAGCGGGGTCCCTTGCCAAGTGACCTTTTGCATAGTCTTAGCGAATGGGACAACGCAGGGTTGAAAGAAACAATTGTGAATCTTTCATGAACTTTTTGGGTAGGCTGAAATGCGCCTGACGCCACCGCGCATGTCCTGCATGGGACTTGGAATTCCCTCATCGATGTCGATCTCGAACCACTTCAAGGAAGTACATTTACATGCCACCGCAACCTCAGTCCCCGTATCGCTCCCTTCCGCGCAGTCTGCTGGCCTCGGCCATCACCGGCACCTTGCTGGCCGCCATCGCCGTACCGGCGCTTGCCAGCCCGACCGATGATGTCCTGCAGCGTTTCCAGCAGCAGCGAAGCCAGCAGTCCGCCGCCTTCAGCCGAGACCTGCAGAGCGTCTCGCTGGCGGCGGCGTTTGCCGCGCCGACCGCCTCCATTGGCCAGACCGGTTACCTCACCAGCCCACGCGTCAGCGCCGAGGCGGCCAACCCCCTCCTCGGCAAGCCGGGTGATGTGGAAAGCTGGCACAGCGATGAATTCAATGCGGATTGGGGCCTGGCTGCGATGGGCGCTGATTACGCCTACGCGCGTGGTCTGACCGGACAAGGCGTGCGCTTGGGGGTGTTCGACTCAGGCTCCGCCTTGGCCCATGACGAATTCGCCGGGCGCAACACCTCCAGCATCACCATCGGCAACAGCGGCTGCGCCGACCCGAGCATTGTGGCGGGCGAAGGTGCCTGCGGCAGCACCCGCGGCGACCAGCCCGGTTACAACTACTACGGCCTGGGTGCGGGTGTGCCGCCTGCGCTCGCCGATCGCTTGATCGCGGCAGGCCAGCCGTACGGCTTCAGCTATGCCGACCACGGTACACATGTGTTGGGTACCGTTGGTGCCAACCGCGATGGCAACGGGATGCATGGCGTTGCCTTCGGCGCCGACCTGACCGCTGCCCGCATTTTTGGCGACACGTACTACGAATGGCGCCTGGACCAGGACAACTACTATCGGCCGCGCGCGTTGTATCGCACTGACCCGGACGATGCCGCCACACTGGACATGTACGCCCAGGCAGACGCGCAGGGCGTGCGTGCGCTCAATCACAGCTGGGGCATCTCGACCCGCCATGCCACGGTGGAGAGTCTGGATGCGCAGTACGCTGCGATCGGCGCGGACTACGGCGTCTACGGCAGCATCTATGGTGAAACGGAGGGTGCACCGGGTTCCAAGCTGATCCAGGTGTGGTCGGCAGGCAACTCTGCCGGCGGCATGGCTGGCATCACGGCGGCCCTCCCGCGCTGGAACCCGGAGATCGAACCGTACTGGCTGGCCGTTGCAAACGTTCGTCTTCCCACCGCCGGAGAGACGGACTACGTCATTGATGCCAGTTCCAGCATCTGTGGTGCTTCCGCCAACTGGTGCCTGTCCGCACCAGGTACCGACATCGCCAGTACGATCATCGCCGGTGAGATCAATGGCCGCTTGGAGCTCACCGAGGACCACCTGCGCTTCCTCATCGAAAGCGAGAACCCCGACTACACCTACGGCCACAAGACCGGCACGTCGATGGCGGCACCACATATCACCGGTGCGCTCGGTCTGCTCATGGAGCGCTTCCCGTATCTCGACAACGCGCAGGTACGTGACGTGCTGTTGACCACTGCACGTGATCTGGGCGCGCCGGGCGTGGATGCGATCTACGGTTGGGGCATGGTGGACCTGAAGACCGCCATTGAAGGCTACGGCATGCTCCGCGTCGATACCGACGTGGTCATGAACCAGAAGGCCGGCGGCCTGAAGGTGTGGGGAGGCGATGCGTGGGACGACTGGACCAATGACATCGGCGGGCCGGGCAAGCTGACCAAATCCGGCATCGGCTGGCTGCGCCTGAGCGGCGACAACCGCTTCAACGGCGCCATCGTGCGCGACGGCGTGCTGGAACTGGACGGCGTCAATGCGCTGACTTCGTCGGTGGATGTGCACGGTGGGCAGTTCCTGCTCAATGGCAGCCTGGTCGCTACTCCGCTCAACAGCCGTGGCGGTAGCAGCTTGATCTCCAGCACGGGCGTGCTGGATGGCTCGGCGCTCAACGTGACCGGTGGCGTGGTGTCGTTCAATGGCGTGCAGCACGGCGCGTCGACCTTCGTCGGCGCCGAGGGCACCCTGAAGGGCATCGGTACGCTGGGGAGCACCCGCGTCGAAGGCATCATCGCGCCGGGCAATTCGATCGGCACGCTGACCATCAACGGCGATTACGTGCAGACCGCCACCGGCGTCTACCAGGCCGAGCTGTCCCCGGGCGGCCGCAGCGATCTGCTGCGCGTCAGCGGTACAGCCACGCTGGATGGCACCCTGAAGGCATTGCCGGAAGCCGGTGTGTACTACCTCGGTGAGCAGTTCAACTTCCTGCAGGCCGCCGGTGGCATCAACGGCCAGTTCGCCACGACCGACTTCTCGGCCTTCTCGCCGTTCCTGGCGTTCGGCCTGGGCTACAGCGCCAATGGGCTGCGCATCGACGTCGCCCGCGGCAACGCACTGGCCAGCGCTGCGGTCACGCCCAACCAGATCGCCGTAGCCACCAGCGCCGATGGCCTGGCCATCAACCAGGGCCTGCCCAAGCCGCTGACCCAGCTGTTCCCGTCCCAGGTCGGTGCGGCACTGGATGCGCTGAGTGGTGAGCTCCATGCCGCCACCCCGATGGCGCTGGTGGAAAGCAGCCGTTACCTGCGTGACGCAGCCCTGAGCCGTGCGGTGCCCGTGCGTTCGCCAGGTGCCGCCGATGACGCTGCCGGTGGTGCGTGGGTGCAGGCGATCGGTGGCAGTGGCAAGCTCGACGGTGATGCCAACGCCGCGCGTACCGATTCCAACAGCAACGGGCTGCTGGTTGGTGCCGATCATGTGTTCGGTAGTGGCTGGCAGGTTGGTGGCCTGGTCGGTACCGGGCGTACCGACATCAAGCAGGCGGCGGGCCGCGGCGCCCGTTCGGAAATCGACAACACCCATTTCGGTGCTTACGTGGGCAACCAGTGGGGAGCGTTCGCTCTGCGCGCAGGGCTGGGCTATTCGCGTCATGACGTGGACAGCAAGCGTGAGCTGACATTTGCCGGCTACCAGGACGCACTGTCGGCCAACTACGACGCCACCACCCGCCAGGGCTTCATCGAAGGCGCGTACCGCTTCGGGGGGCGCGAAGCGGGGTTGGAGCCGTACCTGCAGTTCGCCCGCGTCGAGGTGGACGTGGATGGCTTCGCCGAACAGGGCGGCGCTGCCGCACTGAACGGTCAGGTCGCTGACACCCGCACCAACGTGGCGACCGCGGGCGTGCGCTTCGACAAGGGCCTGAAGACCTCCTGGCAGCAGGAAAGCTGGCTGCATCTGCGCGGTGGCGTCGGTTACCGCCGTGCCTCTGGCGACCGCAGCCAGGTCGCCGATCTGGCCTGGACCGGCGGCAGCAGCTTCGCGGTCAGCGGTGCGGCGATCGCCGACAACGCCGTGGTCGCCGAGCTGGGCCTCTCGGCCTGGTTGAGCCCGCGCAACCAGCTGGAACTGGGCTACAACGGCACCTTCGGCGACGACGCCCGCGACCGCAGCGTCACTGCGCGCTGGTCCGTGCAGTTCTGATCCGGCGCTTTCGGTAAAACGGAAAACGGCGGCCATTGGCCGCCTTTTTCTTGCCCGAAGCCGTGAGGTCGCGATCGCCACTTGCGCCGCTGTCATCCAACGTGGAAGGTTCAAGCCGGCGGGCAATCCACGCCCGCAGGCAACCGGACAGTCACAAGGAGGTGTCGATGAAGGTAACCGAAGGCTTTGATCGCAAGCACGCCAGGCACTATTACCTGCTGCTTGTCCTGCTGGCGTTCGCGTCCGGCCTCATGCTGGTGGCCGCATTCTTCGCGCAGTCGCCCAGCGGGCTGCCCAAAGAGGTGCGCATCGCCCTCGCAGTCTTTTCCCTGCTGTCGGCCACCGCCAGTTACCTGATGATCAAGCGGATCCCGTACTCGTTCCTCCTGGTCGGCATATCCTCCGTCGCCTTCGCCGCCTCGTTGTGGGCCTTTGGTGCACCGACGTCCCTCGTCCTGCTGCTCGCCATCCCGGCCGCCCTGCTTTCGGTGGCTTCCTTTGTCCTCCAGGGCAGGGTCGATGGGATCGACCACCCCGATTGAGTGCCCGCCCTCGACGTCACCCTGCAGGTCTCGCAGAATTGTCGCCTGTCGTTTGTCGGATCACCGCCATGAAAACCAAACAGGACATCGTCGAGAACTGGCTGCCGCGTTACACCGGCGTGCCCTTGGAGCAGTTCGGGCAGCACATCCTGCTGACCAATTTCGGTGGCTACCTGCATACCTTTTCCCAGCTCACCGGGGCGCCCATCCAGGGCGCGGACCGGCCGATGGCCAGCGTCACCAGCGACGACATCACCCTGATCAACTTCGGCATGGGCAGCCCGAACGCGGCCATCATCATGGACCTGCTGTCGGCGGTGATGCCCAAGGCCGTGCTGTTCCTGGGCAAGTGCGGCGGGCTCAAGCGCAAGAACCAGCTGGGCGATCTGATCCTGCCGATCGCCGCGATCCGCGGCGAGGGCACCTCCAGCGACTACCTGCCCCCGGAAGTCCCGGCCCTGCCGGCCTTTGCCCTGCAGCGGGCGGTCTCGACCATGGTCCGCGACCTCGGCCACGACTACTGGACCGGCACCGTCTACACCACCAACCGCCGGGTCTGGGAGCACGACGAGGCCTTCAAGGAAAAGCTGCGGGTGATGCGCTGCATGGCCATCGACATGGAGACGGCGACCCTGTTCGCGGCCGGTTTTGCGAACCACATTCCGATCGGGGCCTTGCTGTTGGTGTCCGACCAGCCGATGATTCCCGACGGCGTGAAGACCGAGGTCTCCGATGCCAAGGTCAGCTCCCAGTTCGTCGAGAACCATATCCAGATCGGTATCGAGGCGCTTAAGCTGATACGGCGCAACGGCAAGTCGGTCCGCCACCTGCGTTTTGACGAGTAACGGCAATGGAACGGATGGACGTCTTGGGGCGTGCCATCCACAGGGGTAGTGAATGGACGTGGCGGCACAAGTAGTGGAGTTCTGGCGCGACGCCGGACCGCAGCAGTGGTTCGCGCGCGATGACGCGTTCGATGCGCGGTTTCGCCAGCAGTTCCAGGAAGAACATTTCGCCGCCGCGCGCCGTGCCCGCGAGCATTGGCTCAGCAGCGCCGACGGCGCGCTGGCGCTGATGATCCTGCTCGATCAGTTTCCGCGCAATTGTTTCCGCGATACGGCGCATTCCTATGCCACCGATGGCCTGGCGCGTCATTACGCCATGCGTGCGGTGGAGGAAGGCCTGGACCTGCAACTGGTGCCCAAGCTGCGGGCGTTCATCTACCTGCCGTTCGAGCACTCCGAGGACCCGCAGGACCAGGAGCGTTCGGTGGCGATGTTCGATGCACTGGGCGACAAGGAATACCTGCAGTACGCCGAACTGCACCGCGACATCATCCGCCGCTTCGGGCGCTTCCCGCACCGTAATGCGGTGCTGGGGCGGATGCCGACCCCCGAAGAACTGGATTACCTGGCCGAAGGTGGGTTTGCCGGATAGCCGGTGGCGCGTCATGCAGGGATGGACGCCATCGGCGCCAGAAACAAAAAACGCCGGCATTGCCGGCGTTTTTTCATCCGATGACGCGCGGAAGATCAGTACTTCGGCACGCCGTTGTCCACCTCGTTCGACCAGGCGTCGATGCCGCCGGTGATGTTGGAGACCTTGGTGAAGCCCAGGGCGCGGAACTGCTCGGCGGCCTGCGCGCTGCGGCCGCCGTGGTGGCACAGGAAGGCCAGCGCGGTGTCCTTGGGCAGGGCTTCCAGACGGGCGCGGTTGTCGCCGTCGAAGGTCTCGAACGGGGCGTTGATCGCCGCGATCGCACGCTCGTCGGCCGGGCGCACGTCGACCACGGTGATGCTGCCGGCACGCAGCTGGTCGTCGGCATCGCGCACGCTCAGTTCCTGCACGGCCTTGGGCGCGTTCGGGTTGTCGATCGCCAAGCCCTTGCCACGGATGTCGTCGACCCAATCGATGGTGATGCCGTCGGCGCGGCGGGCGCTGGCCAGATCGAACTGCACGCGCAGACCGTTGGACTCGGCGGCGATCGCGTTGTCGTCGTGCGGGGCCAGCTGGAAGTTCGGCTGGAAGCGCGCGTCGATGCCCAGCTGCAGCGAGGCACCCGGGGAATCGGCCAGCGCGCCACGCAGCATTTCCACGGCGGCTGGGGTCACGGTGATGCGCGGCGGGGTGCGATCCGGGGCGGCCAGGCCGAGCACGCTGCTCAGCTCACCGTTGCCTGCCATCTGCAGGATGATGTCGCTGCCACCGACCAGCTCGCCGTCGATGTACAGCTGCGGGATGGTCGGCCACTCGCCGTAGGCCTTGATGCCTTCGCGGATCTCCGCGTCGGCCAGCACGTTGACGTGGTCGAACTCCACGCCGAGGTCCTGCAGGGCGCCGACGGCCTTGGCCGAGAAACCGCACTGCGGCATGCTCGGCTGACCCTTCATGAACAGCACGACGCGGTTGGCGTTGAGAATGGATTCGATGCGCGAGCGCAGGGCGGGATCAAGGGACATGGCGGTCAGGGTCCGGATATGCGAACCAGCTATTCTACGCGGCATGGCATCATGGGGCATGACCGTACCGGAAACGTTGTATCGCATTCCTCGGCGCCCCTGGCGCTGGCTGCCATGGCTGGTGCTGTCGCAGGTGCTGGTGGTGCTGACCTGGGTCGCTTGGGGCTGGCGCTGCGGGCTGCCGCTGATGGTGGCGTCCCATGCCCTGTTCATGGTGCCGGTGTTCCTGCCCAACAGCCGCTTCTATGCCCCGGTGCTAAGCCGCCTGCCCGGGCAGGCCCGCAAGGTCTGGCTGACCATCGATGATGGGCCGTCGGCCGACACTCCGGCAGTGCTCGACCTGCTGGACCGTTACGAGGCCAAGGCGACCTTCTTCCTGGTCGGTGAACGCGCGCAGGCGCGGCCGGCGCTGGTGCAGGCGATGCTGGCCCGCGGGCACAGCCTGGGCAACCACAGCCATCGCCACCCGCAGACCCGCTTCTGGCGGCTGGGGCGGCAGGCCATGGCGGAGGAAATCGCGCTGTGCCAGCAGGCCCTCACCGCGATCGCCGGCACGCCGCCGCGCTGGTATCGCTCGGTGGTGGGGATGACCAATCCGTTCGTTGCCTCTGCATTGAAGCAGTGGCAGCTGACCCGGGTCGGCTGGAGCGCCCGTGGTTTCGACGGCGTGGATTGCACTCCCGGCCAGGTGGTCAAGCGGATCACCCGTGATCTGGGGCCCGGCAGCATCGTGCTGCTGCATGAGGGCGCCGCGCATGGCCACACCCTGGCCATCATCGAAGCGGTGCTGCAGGCGGTGCAGGCGCGTGGCCTGCATGCCGGGCTGCCGGACTGACGCCAGACCGGGGTCCGGCGCAGGCCGGGCTCAGCTCAGCGAGCCGATGACCATCAGCAGCACCACGCCGAGCATGCTGCTGATCGACAACACCAGGCCGAGCACGGCGAACACGCGGCGGCGGTCTGCCTGCACTGCACCGGCTATGCCCAGGCCAAAGGCCACCAGCTGCATCAGGGCGGTGCCCATCAGGCCAAGACCGACCAGGATCGCCGACATCGAGGTCTCCTCCATGCCGCCCGGTGTGGTGGTCTCGATGATGCCGGCGACGACGATCAGGCCCAGCATCAACACGGCGCCGCACAGGGCGGTAATGAACGCGGCAATACCCATGCCGGAATGAGGGGTGTGCATCAGGGTTCCTTGTCGATGCGGCGGAACAGACGGTGTCAGTGGGCGAGGGCGGGCGCGGTCGGGGACGCGGCGCCTGCGGGCGGGTGCGACGCATGCCACTGGTCGCTGATCCAGCCCCCGAGCGAGAGCTGGGCGATCAGCACGCCCAGTGTCACCAGCAGCGCGATGATGCCGAACAGGCGGCGCCGGCGTGGTTGCAGCACGCTGCCCAGGCCGAGCAGCAGGGCCAGGATCGCCAGGCCGACGCTGCTGCCCAGCAGGGCGGCCAGCGACCATGGCAGCTCGCGCATCGCCGCGTGTTCGGGCGCATGGGCGTAATGCATGCTCAGCAGCAGCATCACCAGGCCCACGCCACTGACGATCAGCGCTGCGATGCCAAGCGCGGAATGACGGGTCTGTCGAGGCATGGGTGGCTCCGTGCCGGAAGGGGGCGCGAGTATGCGCGCGTGCGGCCGGTGGCGCGAGCCACGTCGATCAAGCGGCGCGCGCACGATCGCCGACGATCAGCCAGTTGTTGAACGGGGTGTTGCCGTAAAGCGGTGTCATCCGCAGCTGCAGCCCGGCGCTCTCCAGAGGGGCGCGCAGGCTCCCGGCATCGGGGTAGTGGCGTGGCCGCGTGCCCATCCAGCCGACCAGGTGCGCGAGCATGTCGGTGATGCGCGTGGTGCGATCGCGGCCACTGTTGTCGGCCAGCATGGTGCGGATCACCAGCCGTGCACCGGGCGCCACGCGTGCGGCGGCCTCGTGCAGCAACCGGGTCTGGGCCGGGGCAGGCAGGTACTGCAACACGTCGAGCAGCGCCACGTTGCCGTGGTGTGCGGGCAGGGCGGCGCTGGCATCCACGCAGGTGAACCGGGCGTGCGGCAGCGCGGCGCGTGCGCTGGCACGCTCGGCGCGGGCAACTTTGTCGGCGTCGATATCCAGGCCGTGATACGCCAGCACATTGCCGTGCTGGTGCAGCACGTGGGCCAGCAGGCCCAGGCCGCAGCCGATATCCAGCAAGGGCGCGGCAGGAGCATCATCCAGCGCGGCGAGCACCCCGGGATACAGCGGATCGCTGCCAAGTTTACCGCGGCTGTAGTAGTAGTCGCGGCGGTTGCCGAACCGCTGTGCCGGCAGGAACGCCGTGGCGATCCGGCGGGCCTGTTCCCTGGCCAGCGGCAGCGCGGCCTCGCTCAGCGGCTTGGCTCCGCCCACCGCACGCGCGTTACTTCAAACGCGCGCTGGTGCCACAACGCGTACATCGCGGCGGACGGATGCAGGCCATCATCGGCCAGCATGACGGTCTCGCCACCCCATTGGCGGCTCAGGTCGGTGATGTCCACAAACGCGACATCGTGCTCGGCGCAGATCGCTGCCGCCGCCGCGTTGTAGGCATCCAGTTCCTGCCCGATCTGCACGCGGTCGCGCCCGGATGCCACGGCATACGGGGTCACGCCCCAGTCGGGGATCGAGAGCACCAGCACCCGCGCGGCACGGTCCCCGGCGAAGGCCAGCGCGCGCTGCAGCAGGGCGGTGAAGCGCGGGCGGTACGCATCCACGCTGCGCCCGCGGTACTGATCATTCACCCCGATCAACAGGCTGACGAACGCGAACGTGCCCTGGGGTGCAGCGGCATCGATACCGGCCTCGAGCTCGTCGGTGGTCCAGCCGGTGGTGGCGATGATCCTGGGATCGTCCACCGCCACGCCGATATCGCGCAGGGCGGCGGCCAACTGCATCGGCCAGCGCCCGGCGGGGTCAACGCCTTCGCCGATCGTGTAGGAATCGCCCAGGGCCAGGTACGGCAGGCCCATCAGGCCACCGCGCTGCGCGGCTTGAGCGGCACCACCTTGGTGTTGGCCTCGGCACGCCGTGCCAGTGCACGATCGATGCGCGCGAACACGTCACGCATGACCTCCGGCTCGGGCAGCAGGGTCACGCGGAAGTGGTGGCGGTAGGGCACGTTGAAGCTCGAGCCCGGGACCACCAGCACGCCTTCCTCGTTCATCAGTTCCAGCGCGAAATCATGGTCGTCGAAGCTGCGCGCCGCCGCACCGACCACCGCCGGGAACGCATACAGCGCACCGGCCGGGGCCACCAGCGAGAGGTGCTCGCTGGCATTGCAGGCCTCGATCACTGCGCGGCGGGTTTCATACAGGCGGCCACCGGGCGCGCACAGCGGCGAGATCGTGTCCGGCCCGTTGACCGCCGCATCGATGGCGTACTGGCCCGGCACGTTGGCGCACAGGCGCAGCGCACTGAGCAGATCCATCGCTGCACGGAACTCGCCCAGCCGCTCGGCCGCACCGGACAGCATCGCCCAGCCCACGCGCCAGCCGCAGGCGCGATGCACCTTGCTCAGGCCGCTGAAGGTGATGCACGGGTGGTCGCCTGCCAGTGGTGCGACGGCATGGAACTGCGCGTCGTCGTAGAGGATCTGGTCGTAGATCTCATCGACCATCAACAGCAGGTTGTGCTTGGCTGCGATGGCGACGATGCGCTCCAGCAGCTCACGCGAGTAGCTGGCGCCGCTGGGGTTGTTCGGGTTGATCAGCACGATCGCGCGGGTGCGCGAGGACACCAGCGCCTCGATCTCGACCGGGTCGGGCTGGAAGCCGTTCTCCGGCGCGCAGCGGTAATAGACCGGGCGGCCATCGTTGAGGATGGTCGCGGCCGACCACAGGGGATAGTCGGGCGAGGGCACCAGCACTTCGTCGCCCGGGTTGAGCAGGGCGCGCAGCGACAGGTCGATCAACTCGCTGACGCCATTGCCGATGAACACCCGGTCCGGGTGCGCATCGGGTGCGCCACGGCGGGCATAGGCGGCGGCGATGGCTTCGCGCGCCTCCGGCAGGCCCTGCTGGTGGGTGTACGGATCGGTGCGGCCCATGTCGTCGGCGATCGCGCGCTGCAGGTGCTCCGGCGCACGGAAGCCGAAATTGCCGGGGTTGCCGATATTGAGCTTGATCAGCTTGCGGCCCTGGGCCTCCAGCTCCCGCGCTCGTCGCGCCAGTTCGCCCCGGATCTCGTAGCGGACTTCGGACAGGCGCTCGCGGGTGGCGAGCGGCTTCAGCGGGGGCGTGGACATGAACGGGCCGTCATTCAGGCATGGAAACCGCATGGTAGCGGAATTGTTGCGTTGCAGGGCAAGCGTTTCCGGCCGGATTCCGCGCCCTGGCAAGGCGGTTTCAGATGAAAGGAATTTCGCGCGTCCTGACCCGCGCCAGTCCCCCGCGGCGACGCCCGGTCGCCACACCCCTTAGAATGGGCACGATGAGCGAACCCACTGATTACCTTGCCCTGCAGACCATTGGCTGGCCCTGGCCGGGCGGCCCGGAGCTGCCGGCCTGGCAGGCCCTGTTCGAGCAGTTCCCGCAGGCGCGCCCCGGCCGGGTGATCGAGCAGCATCGGACCGGGTACATCGTCTCCGATGCGCCGGAGGCGGCGATCAAGACCGAGTCGCCGCCGGAGTGGCAGCGCCCGCGCTTCCCCAGCCACGAGCGGGCGGCGGTCGGCGACTGGGTACTGCTGGAGGGCATCAAGATCGTTGCTCTGCTCCCGCGGCGCACCGCGATCAAGCGGGGCGCGGCCGGCGAGCATTACCACCAGCAGGTGATCGCGGCCAACATCGATACGGTGTTCATCGTCTGCGGCCTGGATGCGGACTTCAATCCGCGCCGGATCGAGCGTTACCTGCTGCTGGTCGGCGGGGGTGGCGCGCAGCCGGTGGTGGTCCTGACCAAGGCCGACCAGACCGAATACAGCCAGGACGCGCTGGATGTGCTGGAAGAACTGGCGGCGCAGAACATCCCGCTGCTGGCGATCAACGGCAAGGACCCGGCCAGCGCCTCGGCGCTGCTGCCGTGGCTGGGTGCCGGCCAGACCGTGGTGCTGGTCGGCTCCTCCGGCGCCGGCAAGTCGACCCTGACCAACACGCTGCTCGGCGAGGAGCGGATGAAGACCGCCGATGTGCGCGTCAACGACTCGCGTGGGCGGCATACCACCACGCACCGCGCGCTGATTCCGCTGCCGGCCGGGGCCTGCCTGATCGACACCCCGGGCATGCGCGAACTCAAGCCCACCGGTGAGGAAGCCCTGAGCGAAGGTGGCTTCTCCGACGTGGATGCGCTGTCAGCGCAATGTCGATTCCGCGACTGCGCGCACCAGCGCGAGCCGGGCTGTGCGATCCGCGCGGCCATCGAGGACGGCACCCTGGATGAAGAGCGCCTGCTCAACTACTTCAAGCTGAAAGAAGAAGTGGCCGCCGCCGCTGCCAAGCTGGCCGTGCGCCAGGCGCAGCAGGCCATCGAGCGCAAGCACGTCGGCAAGGGCGCGCAGTGGCGCCCGGGCGGAAAAGGCGGACGGAGATGATGGTTTAACCGGGACGGGTTTAACCGGGACGGGGGGAGTTAATCGGAGCGATTAACCACCTCCGTCCCCGTTATCTTTTGCTACTGTCCGTTCATGGACACGCCAATGACCGTGGATCGTGACGTTGCCCACCACACCGCGCTCGATGCCCAACTGGTCGAGGCGGTGGGCGGGATCAAGCTGCTGGGGCTGACCAGTTGGCCGGCTGCACTGCAGGCCCCGTTTCTGGCCAGCGTCGCCCGCGGTCAGCCGGTGCTGCCGCAGGTCGACTATCCCAAACTCGATTTCGCCGAGACCCGCCACCGGCTGGCCGCGATCAGCGCGCAATGCGATCCCGACCATCCCATCGGCCTGTATGTACAGCGCTCGGCGCATAGCTGGGACCAGGCCGCCGGCCTGCTTGAATCGCTGGGAACCGCCGAGGTTGATCGTTACTCGGTGGAACTGTTCGGCGCGCCGGAACAGCCGCTGCCTGGCAACGGCCCCAGCACCCGCGACGCCGCCCGCCACTTCATCCAGATCGCACAGGAACTGGACCACGAGCTGCTCGCCCCGGAAGAACAGGTGCCGGTCTCGGCCACCGCGCTGCAGTTGCAGTTGCAGAGCGATCTGGATGCGTTCTTCGAGTCGCGCATCATCAGCGTCCAGCTCGATCCGGACCTCATCTCCAAGGCGGCCGCCGGCCCGAACCGGATCCGCCTGCGTACCAGCGCCCGCTTCAGCGCCTATGACCGCGCCCAGCTGTTCCACCACGAGGCGCTGGTGCATTCACTGACCGCACTCAACGGCCGCGAGCAGCCGCACCTGACCAGCCTGGCGCTGTCCTCGCCACGGGTCACCGCGACCCAGGAAGGGCTGGCCACGTTTGCCGAGCAGATCACCGGCAGCATCGACATCGAGCGGCTCAAGCGCATCAGCCTGCGTACCGAAGCGATCGCGATGGCACGCGAAGGGGCGGATTTCGTCCAGGTATTCCGCTATTTCTGTGAAGCAGGGCAGAACAACGAGGAGAGCTTCGCCTCCGCCCAGCGGGTGTTCCGCGGTGTGCCCCCGAGCGGTGGCGCGGCCTTCACCAAGGACACCGTGTACCTGCGCGGGCTGGTCTCAGTGCATACCTTCTTCCGCCACATGCTGGCCGAAGACCGCCTGCAGGTCTGCCGCTGGCTGTTCGCCGGCAAGATGTCGCTGACCGATGCGATCGCCTTCGCGCCGCTGTTCGAAGAGGGCATCCTGCGCCCGCCGCGTTGGCTCCCGCACTGGGTCAGCCGCGCCAACGGGCTGGCCGGCATGCTCGCGTTTTCGCTGTTCGCCAACCGCATCCGCATGGATCAGCTCGCCCCCGAGTAGTGCCCGCTGTGTGTCGGCAGGCCCGTGCACTGTCTGCGTGCACCCCGTGCACCAGTGCGCACGGCATCGAGTCATCTGCGATGACCCGCACCGTAAAGATCCTTTCATCTTCCGCTCGCATGCTGGTCATGCACCTGCATTGCGCAGGTCATCTTCCCCCATGTAACGGACGACCATGCTTACCCGACCCCTGACGATCGCGGTGGCGCTCGCGCTGTGCGCCGCCAACGCCCACGCTGCCGATGTAGATGCCACCGCCGCTGCCAACGTCGCGCTCAGCGCGCAGACCCTCGATACCGTTTCGGTGATCGGCCAGGGCGAGACCCGCCAGGTGCAGCGCATCACCGCCGTGGACAAGGAAGTGCTGCCGCCGGGCACCAGCGGCCAGAAGATCCTCGACCGCCTGCCAGGCGTCTCCGTGCAGTCCAACGATGCCTTCGGCGCCAATGAAGAATCGCAGACGATCAGCCTGCGCGGCTTCGACAAGAGCCGCCTGGGCTACACGCTCGATGGCATCCCGCTGGGCGACAACAGCTACGGCAACTACAACGGCCTGAGCATCGCCCGTGCGCTGATCGCCGAGAACCTGGCCGGCGCGGAGCTGTCGCAGGGCATCGGCTCGCTGGGCGTTGCCTCGACCAGCAACCTCGGCGGCACCATCCAGTACTTCTCGCAGGACCCGTCCACCGAGTTCGGTGGCAAGGCCAGCGTCACCGTCGGCGACAACAACCAGCGCCGCGGCTACCTGCGCGTGGACACCGGCGACATCAACGGCTTCTCTGCGTACGTGTCCGGCGTGCACCAGGACGCGGACATGTGGGCCGAGCCGAACCAGAACCAGACCACCCGCCAGTTCAATGCCAAGGCGATCTGGAACGTGGGCGACAACCGCTTCGGCGCGTTTGCCGCTACCTCCCGGGTGAGCCAGGCCAACTACGCCTACCTCTCCAAGAGCATGCTCGCGCGCGGCCTGGGCTGGGACTGGAACATCTACGCACCGGACTGGGATCGCGCGGTCGCCGCAGCGTACTGCGCACCGGGCACCTACAACGCGCAGAAGTGTGCGTTCACCGGTGGCGTCAACAGCATCGATGATGCGTACTACCAGAGCCGCGCGTTGCGCGACGACAACCTGTACTCGCTGGATGCCGATCTGGCCCTGGGCGACAGCGCGCGCCTGAAGCTGCTCGGGTACCACCACGAGAACCGCGGCCAGGGCCACTGGTGGGCACCGGGCCAGCCCTCCAACCCGGGCACGCCGGAGATGTTGCCGATCTCCATCCGCAGCACCAACTACACCATCAACCGCCAGGGCATCACCGCCGCACTGAGCTGGCAGTGGGGCATCCATTCGCTGGAAGCAGGGCTGTGGTACGAGCGCAACGACCACAACGTGGAGCGCAATTTCTACTACATCACCGGCCCGTTCCTGGATGACGGCTACCTCAACCATCCGGACCGCCGCCTGTTCGACCAGGACTTCGACATCCGCACGCGCCAGTTCTACGTGCAGGACCGCATGCGCTTCCTGGACGACCGCCTGACCGTGGATGTGGGCATCAAGAGCCCGAATACCCGCATGACCGCCACTGCCAAGCCGGGTACAGAAGCCAGCTACGCCTCCGGCACTCTGACCGCCAAGGAATCGGTGCTGCCGCAGGCCGGTATCGGCTTCAAGCTGAGCCCGAACCAGGAAGTGTTCGCCTCGTACTCGGAAAACATCGCCGCCTTCGTCGGTGGCGGCAGCGGCGGCCCGCTGCAGGTCTCGCCGGAATCTTTCGCGGCCAGCGCCGGGCTGGAGCCGGAAAAGTCCAAGACGCTCGAAGCCGGCTTCCGCACCTTCGGCGAGAAATACCAGGCCTCGATTGCGGCCTACCACGTGATGTTCGACAACCGCCTGCTCTCGCTCAACCCCTGCACCAGCATCGAGGTCGGCACGCGCCCGGAGTGCATCACGCGCTTCATCAACGTCGGCTCGGTGAAGAGCCGCGGTGCGGAGCTGACCTTCATCCTCAAGCCGATCGACGGCCTGCAGTGGTACAACGCGCTCTCCTGGAACAAGACCACCTACGAGGACAACTACACCTCGGGCGGTGCGATCGTGCCGGTGGCCGGCAAGATCACGGTCGATACGCCCGAGCGCATGGCCTCCAGTGAAATCAGCTGGAACCGGGATGGCTTCTTCGCCAGCCTGCGCGCTAAGTACACGGGCAAGCGGTACTACACCTACACCAACGACCAGTCGGTGCCGGGCGTGACCACCTTCGATGCGGGCATGGGGTATTCGTTCGGGCCGGGCATGGGCCTGCGCGATGTGAAGGTTTCGCTCAATGCGACCAACCTGACCAACAAGCGCTATGCCGGCCAGCTCAGTTCGTTCGCCCCGACGGATCCGACCGGCACCCGCTACGCGATCCACGCCAGCGCGCCGCGCCAGTTGTTCATGACGGTCGCCGCGGAGTTCTGATCTCCGCTTCCCAAGCCAGGGCTAGCCACCGACCACTGGTCGGTGGCTTTGCTTTGTGCATCAGCAAGGGCGCAACACCAACAGCGCAACGCCCAGAGCGCAAAGCTTCTCAGATGACCGGGTCAGGCGTGGGGTGTGTGGGTTGGCGGGACCCGCCGCAAGTACGTCCATGTAGGCTCGACAAGCGCCCTCGATGGCGCTTGACGGTCCCGCCAACCCACACACCCCACGCCTTCGACAGGTGGCTGGTGATCATGGGGAGGCAAAGCGGGAGCCGCACACGGCCGAGCTGAGGTGAGCCGTCTGAGCGCTTGAAGCCTGAAAGCCCTGAAAGCCAAGTAAATCCAGTAAATCCAGTAAACCGATGAAGCCGAGCGAGCTCTAGCTCAGCAGCACAACAGCTCGAAAGCTCAAAAGTCCAAAAGCTCAAAAGCTCAAAGGCTCAAGGCCAAACAGCCAAGCAGCTAGATAGCCAGGCAGCGAAACAGCCGAACAGCCGAACAGCAACGGCAGCGCTACGATCCAGCCTTTTCGTTGCGCACCGGTACCCTGTCAAAGGGTGGGCACGGGTGGGTTGGCGGGACCGTGTGTTGCCATGGATGGCAACACACGAGCCTACACGGACGTACTTGCGGCGGGTCCCGACGGCCCACCCGTGCTCGCCCAGCGCGAGACAACCGTGCACCCCTGCTGTTGTTCCGCCGTTGACGTTGACGTTGACGTTGAAGTTGAAGTTGCAGTCGCAGTCGCAGTCGCAGTCGCAGTCGCAATCGCAATAGCAGCTGCCCTTTCTCGCCTCCCCAGAAAGCATCAGCGCGAAGCAAAAAAAAGCCGCGACGCCAACCAGCATCGCGGCTCACCTCGCGGGGGGAGGACACGCATCAAGAGATGCGCAAAACCATCAGAACATGTGCAGACCACCATTCACCGCATAATCCGCACCCGTCACATACGCCGCATCATCCGACGCCAACCACGCACACAGACTCGCCACCTCCTCCGGCTTGCCCAGCCGACGGATCGGCACCGACCCCGCCAGACGATCCAGCACATCCGGCGGAAAACTGCTGATCGACTGACTCGCGATATACCCCGGCGAAATCGTATTCACCGTCACCCCGCGCGTCGCCACCTCATTGGCCAGCGCCCGGCTGAACCCATGCATCGCCGCCTTCGCCGTCGCGAAGTTCACCTGGCCGATCTGGCCCTTGTGCGCACTGACCGAACCGATGTTCACGATCCGGCCCCAGCCGCGTGTGCTCATCCCATCGATCACCTGCTTGGTGATGTTGAACAGCGCATGCAGATTCGAGCCCATCACCGCGTTCCAATCATCCGGGCTCATCTGGCGGAACAGCACATCGCGGCTGCCGCCGGCATTGTTGACCAGCACATCGATCTCGCCGACCTCGGCCTTCACCTTCGCGAACGCCGCTACGGTCGACGACCAGTCCGCCGCGTTGCCTTCCGAGGCGATGAAATCAAAACCGAGTTCGCGCTGCTCGCGCAGCCAGGCGGCCTTGCGCGGCGAATTCGGGGCGCAGCCGGCGACGACGGTGTGGCCGTTGCGGGCCAGTTTCTGGCAGATGGCAGTGCCGACACTGCCCATGGCGCTGGTGACGTAAGCGATGCGAAGAGTCATGGCGGAACGCTCCTTGGTAGGCGGATCAGGACGCAAGCGGATACAGGCCGAACAGCAGTCCACCGAACATCAGCAGCAGCGAAATGCCGATCGCCCACTTCAGGGTGAATTTCTGGTGGTCGGCGAATTCCACCTTGGCCAGGCCGACCAGCAGGTAGGTCGACGGCACCAGCGGGCTGAGCAGATGCACCGGCTGGCCGGCCAGCGAGGCGCGCGCCATCTCTACCGGGGTGATGCCGTAGTTGCCGGCGGCCTCGGACAGGATCGGCAGCACGCCGAAGTAGAACGCGTCGTTGGACATGAAGAAGGTGAACGGCATCGAGGCCAGCGCGGTGATCACCGCCAGGTACGGCCCCCAGCTGTCGGGGATGACCGCCAGGAAGCTGTGCGACATCGCCTCGACCATGCCGGTGTTGTTGAGGATGCCGGTGAAGATGCCGGCCGCGAAGATCAGCGACACCACCGACAGCACGTTGCCGGCATGGTTGACCACGCGGCGGCGCTGCTCGGCCAGGTTCGGGTAGTTGATGACCAGGGCGATCGCGAAGCCGACCATGAACAGCACCGGCATCGGCAGCACGCCCATGATCAGCGCGGTCATCAGCGCCACGGTCAGGGCCAGGTTGACCCAGAGCAGCTTCGGCCGCTTCGTGTCCTCGGCATCTTCCACGGTGGGCAGGGTGTTGCCGTCATCGGAGACGCTGTTGTCCATCCAGCTGCCACCCTGCGGCAGGGTGACCACGCCCAGGCGACGGCGTTCCTTCATGCCCAGGTACCAGGCCAGCACCAGTACACCGGCGCAGGCGATCACCATCGAGGGGATCAGCGGCACGAACACATCGGCCGGGTCCACATGCAGCGCGGTGGCCGCACGCGCGGTCGGGCCGCCCCACGGGGTGAGGTTCATCACACCGCCGGCGAGGATGGTCACGCAGGTCATGTTCAATGCGTTCATGCCCAGCCGCTGGTACAGCGGCAGCATCGCCGACACGGTGATCATGTAGGTCGTCGAGCCATCGCCGTCGAGCGAGATCAGCATTGCCAGGATGGCGGTGCCGAGCACGATCTTCATCGGATCGCCCTTGACGAAGCGCAGGATGATCCGCACCAGCGGATCGAACAGGCCCGCATCGATCATCACCCCGAAGTACAGGATGGCGAACATCAACATCACGCCGGTCGGCGCGATCTTCTTGATGCCTTCCAGCATCATGTCGTCGATGCCGGCCGCGAAGCCGCCGATCAGCGCGAACAGGATCGGAATGGTGATGAGGGCGACCAGCGGCGAGAGCCGCTTGCTCATGATCAAGTACATGAATGTAATGACCATGCCAAAGCCGAGGATGCTCAGCATCATCTGCATTCTCCAGAAGAAACGGTGCGGAAAGTAGGAATCAGAAGTCGTACTGCAGGCGGCCGGTGACGGCGCGGGTGCGGTCCACGGTGGCGTCGGCCAGACGGTCGCGGTTGCGGCTCTCGATCACGTTGAGCATGAAGCGCAGGTTCGGGCGCATGTACCAGTTGCCGCCCAGCGTCCACGCTTCGGTCTGGCCGTCGCGCAGGTCGGGCTGGCCGATCAGGTGCTGGTCGCCGCGCATCTGGTCGTAGCGCAGGGCCAGTTCGAACGCGCCGGCCCGGTGCTGGAAATCCTTGACCCGGCCAAAACGCCCGGTCTTGCGGTCGTACACGCGCGATTCGCCGGTGACGAACCAGCTGACCAGGCCATAGCCGGCCAGCACTTTGCCGCGCTGGCTGCCATCGTCGAAGGTGGCGCCGCTGAACTCGCCCTGCCACGACAGCGGCCCGTTCACTTGCGCGTACTCCAGCGACCACTTGTTGACGTCGGTGTCGCGCCCAGCCGAGAAATCGACCAGGGTCAGGCGGCTGTTGTCGGAGAGGTGGCCGGCCGGACGCGGGCGGATGCGCAGGGCAGGCACGCCGTTCGCGCCCGGGTTGTCGTAGCGCTCATGCGCCAGCGACAGGCCCAGGTGCAGCACATCACCGGCGGTGGCACCGGGCGCCCAGGTGGCGCGGCCACCGGCGGCACGCCCCTTCACCTGCCACGCGTCGATGCTTTCCAGGCTGTATGCGCTGGCGGCCCAGGTCATGTCGCCGCGCGCGGCCTGCCAGGAGGCGCCGAGGCGATAGAGCGGGGCCAACGTGGTGCCGGCGTTGCCGCGCTCCAGGAAGGTGCCGTAGTTGGAACTGGTGCGGTCATCCAGCGAGAAGAACTGCTTGAACTGGCCCACGGTCAGCTTGCCGGCATCGCCGAAGCTGCGGCTGACGAACACATCCTTGGCTTCGACACGATCGCCGGAGAAATCCGCTTCCAGCTTGTAGTCGACGACGAAGAACTTGCCGGATACGTCAAGCCATGCGCGACGGATCTCGGTGTCGTCCTTGTTCGGCGTGCCGCGGCGGTCGTTGTGGAAATCGGCGAAGTCCAGGTGCAGGCGGCCGCCCAGGCTGGCGGTGACTGGACGGTCGTCGTCGCTGGCGTCGGCGGCCCAGGCCGGCGCGGCCAACAACAGCGTGCAGGCCGCAGGCAGACACCAGCGCAGTGTGTTCAGTTCCATGGACCCTCCCAGGTACCGGATGTTTGGGGGTGACGCGATGGCGCAGCCTAGTGCCGGGATGCTGTCATCCACCTGTCAGGCATTGCTGCACCGCAGCGAAGCGCACGGAGGCAGCTGCACGCGCTAGCATTCCCGCACCTTTCCCGATCCCGACCGATGCGCATCCTGCTGGTGGAAGACAACCCGGACCTGGCCGACGCGATCGTCCGCCGCATGCGCCGCAGTGGACATGCCGTGGACTGGCAGAGCGACGGGCTGGCCGCCGCGAGCGTGCTGCGCTACCAGGCCTTCGATCTGGTCGTGCTGGATATCGGCCTGCCCAAACTGGATGGGCTGCGTGTCCTGGCGGGCATGCGCGAGCGCGGTGACAGCACCCCGGTGCTGATGCTGACCGCACGTGACGGAATCGAAGACCGCGTGCAGGCGCTGGATGTCGGCGCCGACGATTACCTCGGCAAACCGTTCGATTTCCGCGAGTTCGAAGCGCGCTGCCGCGTGCTGCTGCGACGGACCCGTGGGCAGGCCAGCGAAGTGGTGCAGATCGGCGGATTCCAGTTCGACAACGCCGCGCACCGGGTCAGCCTGGATGGCCAGCCGATCGAGCTGCCCAACCGCGAGTACCGTCTGCTGGAGATCCTGATGGGTCGGCTGGGGCAGGTGGTCGGCAAGGACGAGATCGGCAATGGGCTGTTCGGCTTCGATGATGAGGCCGGCCCCAATGCGATCGAACTGTATGTCGGGCGCCTGCGCCGCAAGCTGGCCGACGCGCCGTTGCGCATCGTGACCGTGCGCGGCAGCGGCTATCTGCTTGAAGCGCACGATGCGGCGGCCGAGGGCGGCCCCGATGGTGACTGAGGCCCGCGCGCCGACCTCGATCCGGCGCACGCTGTGGTTGTATCTGGGCGGCTTGATGGCCCTGTTTGCGGTCGCGCTGTTCTTTGGCGCACGCGACTATGGCCAGCGAGCCGCCAACCGCTCCTACGATCACCTGCTGGTGTCCTCGGCGCTCTCGATCATTGATTCGGTGGCGCTGGTGGATGCGCAGTGGCAGGTCGATCTGCCGTACGCCTCGCTCGACCTGCTGGCGATGGCGCCGGAAGACCGCGTGTTCTACCGCGTCTCCGATGCCCGCAACCAGACCGTGACCGGCTACGACGATCTGCCGGCGCCGCCACGCACGCCGACCGATCGCCCACAGCTGTTCGACGCGCCGTACAGCGGCGAGACCGTGCGCTTCGTGGTGGTGTCGCGCCGCGTGTCATCCCCCTCTGCCCAGGCGGAAGTGCGTGTGCAGGTCGGGCAGACCCGGCGGGCACGCGAGGCGCTGGCCCAGGACATGGTGACCCGCGCCCTGGTCGCGATCGTGGTGCTCTCGCTGTTGTCGCTGGCGCTGGTGGCGCTCGGCGTGCACCGTGCATTGCGGCCGCTGGTGCGGGTTGAACGCGAGTTGTCCAGGCGCGAGCCCTCCGACCTGCGCCCGCTGGATGCGGCCACACCGCAGGAGATGGACCAGATGGTCGGTGCCCTGAACCACTTCATGGGCCGTCTCTCGACCAGCAATGAAACCCTGCGCGCCTTCATGGCCGAGGCCGCGCACCAGATGCGCACGCCACTGGCGGCCCTGCGCGCGCAGGCGCAGCTGGCGCTGGATGATGACGATCCGGAGGACATGCGGCGCAGCCTGCAGGCCATCGAGCGCAACGCCACCCACATGAGCCGCCTGCTCAACCAGCTGCTCAGCGATGCCAGTGTGATCCATCGCGCCAACCTGCAGCGCTTCGCACCGCTCGATCTGGCCGAGATCGTGCACCAGGCGCTGCATGAAGCGTTGCCGCAGGCGTTGCCGGCCCCCCGCGTGCACCTGGCGGTCGCCAATGAGCCAACCTGGGTCAACGGGGACGCCCTGCTGCTGCGCGAAGCCATCAAGAACCTGATCGACAACGCGCTCAAGTACGGCGGCGATGGCGTGTTGCAGGTCGCGTTGACCACGGATGACAGCAGCTGCGTGCTGACCGTCGCTGACCACGGCCCGGGCATTCCGCCAGCCGACGCGGAGCGGGTGTTCGAACGCTTCGCACGTGGCGAAGGTGCCGCCGCGGGTGGCGCAGGGCTGGGCCTGGCGATCGTCAAGCGCGTGGTCGACAGCCATGGCGGCCACATCGATCTGTCCAACCGGGTGGATGGCGGGCTGATCGCCACGATCCGGCTGCCGAGGAGGCACGCATGAAGGTTCTGTCCGGTCTGTTGTTGATGCTGGTTGCTGTCACCGCATCGGCCGACCCTGGCGACGTGCAGCGCTTCCCGGCGAAGGGCACGCCCACCGCGCAGCTGCGCATCCACGGCTCGACCGACATCGAGGTGTTCGCCACGGTGATCGCTGATTACCAGCGGCTGCATCCGGGCACGGAGATCGTCTACGAAGATGTGATCGCGCAGGAGATGTACGCGCGCTACCTGCGTGATCGCAGTGGCCCGACCGCGCCGGACATGCTGATCAGCAGCGGCATGGATCTGCAGACCAAGCTGGTCAACGACGGGCATGCGCTGGCCCACCGCTCCGCGCAGACCGATGCGCTGCCGAGCTGGGCGCAGTGGCGGCACGAGGCATTCGGCATCAGTTATGAGCCGGTGGCGATGGTCTACAACACCCGCACGCTGCCGGCAGCCCGGGTGCCGCATACGCGCCGGCAGCTGCTGGACCTGCTGCGCGCACCGGATGCGCCGCTGTTGGGGCGGGTGGGGACCTACGACGCGCAGCGCAGCAGCGTTGGCTACCTGCTTGCCACTCAGGATGGTCAACGTGGCAGCATGGCCGGCGCGCTGCTCGGTGCGCTGGGCGACAACCGGGTGCAGCTGGAGGAACGCACCGGCGTGCTGCTCGACAAGGTCAGCAGCGGTCAGCTCTCGCTGGTCTACAACGTGCTGGGCTCCTACGCGCAGGCACGCATCGATGCCGGTGCGCCGCTGGGCATCATCGAGCCGGAGGACTACACGCTGGTGATGCTGCGGACCGCGGTGATCCCGCGCGGCGGGAAGCACCCCGAGGAGGCACGCCGTTTCCTGGACTATCTGCTGTCGCCCCGCGGGCAGCAGGTGCTTTCCCGTGAGGCCCGGTTGATGCCGATCCTGCCGGCAGCGGGCCAGCGCCGAGGTGCCTCGCCGGAGCGCAGCTACCGCCCGATCCAGCTTGGCCCTGGCCTGCTGGTGTATCTGGATGGGCTCAAGCGCCGCCAGTTCCTGGAAGCGTGGCGGGGGAGCATGCAGCAGGAGCGGTGAGGCCGCCAGCGGCGGCCAACCTCTTTACAATGGCCGCATGAGTGACATTACCGTACTGGTCGCCGACGACCACCCGCTGCTCCGTGCCGCGGTCGTGCATTCGCTTCGCCAGGCGCTGCCACAGGTCCACGTGATCGAAGTGGCCAGCGCCGCGACGCTGGAAAGCGCGCTCGATCAGCATGCGGAGATCGAACTGGTCCTGCTCGACCTGACCATGCCCGGTGCACGTGGGTTCTCCTCGCTGCTGCATGTGCGCGGTGCGCATCCGGATGTACCGGTGGTGATCGTTTCCTCCAACGACCACCCGCGCGTGATCCGCCGTGCGCAGCAGTTTGGCGCGGCGGGGTTCATTCCCAAATCCGCGCCGGCCGAGACGCTTGGCCAGGCCGTGGCCGCGGTGCTCGATGGCGGCGTGTGGTTCCCGGCGATGGCGGCCGAGCGTTCCGAGTCCGATGCGCTGCTGGCCACACGCCTGGCACAACTGACCCCGCAGCAGTTCCGGGTGCTGTTGTGCCTGGCCGATGGCCTGCTCAACAAGCAGATCGCCTATGAGCTGGGCCTGGCCGAGAACACGGTCAAGGTGCATGTGACGGCGATCCTGAAGAAGCTGGAGTGTCACAGCCGCACGCAGGCGGCGGTGCTGGTGAAAGCACTGGAGCCGGAAGGGGACGCGGGCGCCGGTATCTAGCGGCGTGCGCTCAGCGGCGGTGGCGCAGCAGCAGCTGGGTCATCAGGGCCCGCAGGGCGGGCGGCCGCACCGGCTTGGACAGGAAGCCCCAGCCGCTTTCCGCGGCGTGGGCCTTCAACGCGTCGTCGCGCTCCGCGGTGACGAGGATCACCGGTGGGCGCGCGTTCCACAGGCCGCACAGCTGTTCGTACAGGTCCGGGCCGTGCCACTGGCCCATGCGCACATCCAGCAGCAGGAGCTGGGGCACGTTGAACGCCGAGGCGATCTCGAGCGCGGCCTGCGGGCCATCAGCCAATTCCACCTCACAGCCCCAGCGTTCCAACAGTGCGCGGGTGGCGGCGCAGACCCGTGGATCATCGTCGATGCTCCAGACCCGGCAATGGCGCAACGGGCTGTCATCGCCGCTATCGAGCACCGGGGCGGCCGCGGGCGCGGGTGCGATCACCACGTCCGCCGCCTCGCCCAACGGCAGGCTCACCGAGAACACACTGCCGCGCCCCAGGGTAGACCGCAGGCGGATCGGGTGGCCGAGCAGGCGGCCGATACGTTCCACGATCGCCAGGCCCAGCCCGGCACCACGTTCCTGGTCCACGCCATCATCCAGCCGACGGAACTCCTCGAAGATCTCGCTCTGCAGGCTCTCCGGAATGCCTGGCCCCTGATCGTGCACTTCAATGCGCAGCTGACCCGCGTCGCGGCGACAGCCGATCAGCACGCGGCCGCGTGGGGTATAGCGCAGCGCATTGGACAGGAAGTTCTGCAGGATCCGGCGCAGCAAGGCTTCATCGCTGACCACCACGGCACGCGTGTCCACCCAGTGCAGCTTCAGGCCGCGGCTGTCGGCGGCCAGGCCGAACTCGCGGGCCAGCGTTTCCAGCAGCGGCGACAGCGCGAAGGCACGCACATGGGTCTGCAGCGCGCCCGATTCCAGCCGTGAAATATCGAGCAGGCTGTTGAGGATGGCGTCCTGTGCGGCCAGCGCGGCGTCCACGTGCTCGCTGAGTTCGCGTGCATCGCCCTGCAGCTTGCCACGCAGCACGGAGACGAACATCCGCGCGGCGTTGAGCGGCTGCAGCAGGTCGTGCACGGCCGAGGCCACGAAGCGCGATTTATAGCGGTTGGCGCGCTCGGCTTCGCGCCGCGCTTCGTCCAGATCCCGGGTGCGCTCGGCCACGCGGTGCTCCAGCGCATCGGCGAGCGAGCGCAGTTCGCGCGCGGTGTTCTTGTAGGCGGTGATGTCGGCGTAGCTGGTGACGAAGCCACCGTCGGGCAATGGGTTGCCGCGGATCTCCAGCACCGTGCCGTCGTCTTTCTCGCTCTCGCGCATGTGCGGGCGCCCGCTGCGCAGATGATTCAACCGGCGCTCGATGGCCTCATCGATCGGGCCGGGGCCAAGCAGGCCGCGCCTGGCGTTGTAGCGGAAAATCTCCTCGATCGGCCGGCCGACCCGGATCAGCCCGCCCGGGAAACGGAACAGTTCCAGATAGCGCGCGTTCCATGCCACCAGCTTCTGTTCGTTGTCGATCACCACCACGCCCTGCGGCAGGTGCGCGAGGCTGCGGCTGAGGCCGCTGTCGGCCTGCTGCGCGGCCTGCAGCACGCCGTCCTGGGCGGTGCGCAACTCCTGGGCATGCTGCTTGAGCACGCTTTCCAGCTCGCGGCGGCTGCGCTGGCGGTGCGCGGCCAGACGGCGGCGCTGCTGGATGAACAACACCAGGAAGCCCAGGGCCAGCCACGCCGCACCGCCGCCGATGGCGGCACTGCGCCCGGCGCTGGTGGCAGCGCCGGCATCGTGCAGCAGGTGCAGGTTCCACTGCTCCTCGGGCAGCGCCAGGGTCTGCCAGAGCATCTCGCCCGGCAGCACCGGATCGAGCAGGTGGACCATGCGGCCGCCATCGTCCAGCACGCTGCCGGTGCGTACCCGCAACGGTTGCAGCGAACGGTCGGCGTACTGGCGGCTGTCGAGCATCTCGCGGCGTTCGGCGGCGCCCAGCGGCCGTAGCAGCCGATAGCGCCAGGCATCGCGGTTGGCCAGGAACACCACATCGTGCTCGTCACTGGCCAGCACCACGTCCGGACTGGTCAGCCATTCCTGCTCCAGCGCGGCCAGTTCGATCTTGATCACCACCACGCCGATGCGTGCGCCGTCTTCCTCGATCGCCTGCGACAGGTAGTAGCCGGGCACGCCGGTGGTCATGCCGATGCCGTAGAACCGGCCGTGGCCGGTGGCCAGCGCCTGGCGGTAGTAGGGGCGATAGCTGTAGTCCTCGCCGACGTTGCTGCTGGCCTGGTCCCAGTTGCTGGCGGCCACGGCCACGCCGTCACGGCCGACCAGGGTCAGGGTGGAGGCGCGGGTGACCTGGTTGGCGCGCTGCAGTTTCAGGTTCAGCCGCTGGCGGTCAGCGGTATCGGGGCGCTGCAGCAGCGCCCCGCGCAGGTCCGGGTCCAGCGCCAGCACCTGCGGCAGTGTCCCGAAGCGGTCGATGCGCTGCTGCAGGCCCTGGGCGTAGAGCTCCAGCTGGCGCTGCACCTGGCCGCTCTCGGCGGCCAGCGCGCGGCGCCAGGCGTAGTGGCCGGCCGCGGCCGCACACAGCAAGGTGCCGCCGATCATCACCAGCAGGGTCAACAGCAGGGTGCGGTGGCGGCCGAGCCAATACATGGGCGGCAGTCTACGGTCGCGCGCAGGGCGTGGTGTGCACGCCCGACGCGTCGGTTGCGGTCAGCGGCGCAGGGCTCAGAAATGCATCTGCGCGCGCAGTTCGAAGATCTCCGGCTGGCTGCGCACGCCGCGACGGCTGGCGTCGACCTTGACGTAGTTCGCCTGGAACTTGAAGTGCGAGGTCAAGTACCAGTTGGCGCCGAGGGTCCAATCGTGCTGGCGGCCGCCGAACACGTCGGCATCGTCCAGGTCGATGCGGCTGTAGCGGGTGACCAGCTCGACTGCGCCGTAGCCGTGGGCCGGCTTGACGTTGGCCACCGCGCCGGAACTGTACGGGCGCGATTCGCCGGTCAGGATCCAGCTGGCCATCGCATACTGGCCGCTGCCGGTGTAATCCGGCTTGCCGTCACGGCTGACCGTGGTCTGCAGCGCTTCGCCCTGCAGCGAGAACGGGCCGCGGATCCAGATGCCTTCCAGGCCGGTGCGCACGATCTTGTCGGCGGTGGCCAGCGCGCCGGAGTCGACCAGGCGGATGTCGGTCAGCCCGGCTTCCGGGCGCGCGCGCAGGCGGGCGCTGGCCGGGTGCGAGACATCGCGGCCATCGCGGTAGCCGCGCGGGTTTTCCTGCGAATACGCCAGGCCCAGGTGGACCACGTCGCCCGCGGCCTTGAGCGGCGTCCACACGGCACGCACGGCCTGGGTGGTGCCCGGGTTATCGCCCTGCAGGTCCTTGCCGCCGTAGGCGCCGGCCTGCAGCAGGTACTGCGGGCGCTCCAGCACCCATTCGGCACCGGTGCGGCGGCCTTCGTAGAACGCCTGCACGGGCAGGGCGGTTTCCAGGAAGCTGCCGGCGCGCGAGGACGTACCGGCATCCAGGCCGACCGGGGTCTTCATGTAGCCGAAGCGGAAGCGGCCGATGTCGCTGCCGAAGAAGGCCTTGCTCTCGAAGCGGACGAACACGTCCAGCCAGGTGTCGGCCTGGAAGTCGTAATAGACCATGGCGTCGTACACGCCTTTCTTCTTCAGGGTCGCGCCGAACTCCTTGCGGCGCACGGCATCGGCATCGTCGATGCCACTGCCGCCGGAGAAGTCGTTGAGGTCGTAGGCAATGTTGGCCGTCGCTGCCAGCTCGGTACCGTCACTGAAGGTGGTCTTGGTCGGCCAGTTGTCCCAGTCGGCCGCGGTGGCGGCGAGCGGGGCGGTGGTCAGGGCCAGGGCGATGAACAGGGGCGTAGGGCGCATGGGCGGTAGCTGCTTGAATAAGAGTGGGGCAGAACAACAACGGCCGCGGACGGCAAATCTGTGGGTCTGTCCCCCTGATCCGCTGCCGGGCCACCCGCCGCCGTGGGGGCGCGGTGCAGGGGCAGTGTAGGCAGTCCGGCCAGCTGAACCGGGGGGCTAGTACCAATAGGTTATCTGCGTTGGCGAGATGCGGGCGTAAAAAGGCCACGCCAGATGCCGCCCAGCGCGGCCGGCATCCTTCGTGACACTGCCGGAGCTTCCCATGCACGTTCCCACCACCGCCCCGCTGGCGGCCAAGCCGCTGCCGTTCTACCGCCAACTGTATTTCCAGGTGGTGGTGGCGATCGTTCTCGGTGCCATCCTCGGCCACTACGAGCCGGCCTTCGCCGAATCGCTCAAGCCGCTGGGCGATGCCTTCATCAAACTGGTGAAGATGATCATCGCCCCGGTGATCTTCCTGACCATCGTCACCGGCATCGCCGGCATGACCCACCTGCGCACCGTCGGCCGGGTGTTCGCCAAATCGATGGCCTACTTCCTGTTCTTCTCCACGCTGGCCCTGGTGGTCGGCATGGTGGTGGCGCACGTGGTGCAGCCGGGCGCGGGGATGAACATCAACCCGGCCGATCTGGACCAGACCGCGGTCAACGGCTACGTGCAGAAATCGCATGAGCTGACCCTGGTCGGCTTCGCGATGGACATCATCCCGGCCACCCTGGTCAGTGCATTCGTCGAAGGCAACATCCTGCAGGTGCTGTTCGTGGCGGTGCTGTTCGGCATCGCGCTGGCGCTGACCGGCGAGAAGGGCCGCCCGGTGCTGACCTTCCTGGAAGCGCTGACCGCGCCGGTGTTCCGCCTGGTCCATATCCTGATGAAGGCCGCCCCGATCGGTGCATTCGGCGCGATCGCCTTCACCATCGGCAAATACGGGGTCGGCTCGCTGGTCAACCTGGCCTGGCTGGTCGGCTCGTTCTACCTGACCGCCTTCCTGTTCGTGGCGGTGATCCTGGGCGTGGTCTGCCGCCTGTGCGGGTTCTCGGTGTTCAAGCTGGCCCGCTACCTCAAGGCCGAGCTGCTGCTGGTGCTGGGCACCTCGTCCTCGGAATCGGCGCTGCCTTCGCTGATGGAGAAGATGGAAAAGGCCGGCTGCAGCAAGTCCGTGGTGGGCCTGGTGGTCCCGACCGGCTACTCGTTCAACCTGGACGGCACCAACATCTACATGACCCTGGCCGCGCTGTTCATCGCCCAGGCCACCAACACCGAGCTGACCCTGGGCCACCAGATCGCCCTGCTGCTGGTGGCGATGCTCAGCTCCAAGGGCGCCGCCGGCGTCACCGGTGCCGGCTTCATCACCCTGGCCGCGACCCTGGCCGTGGTGCCGGAAGTGCCGGTGGCCGGCATGGCGCTGATCCTGGGCGTGGACCGCTTCATGAGCGAATGCCGTTCGCTGACCAACTTCATCGGCAATGCCGTGGCCACCGTGGTGGTCTCGCGCTGGGAAAACGCGCTGGATCGCGACCGCCTGGCAATGGTGCTCGATGGCCGCGAAGCCGAGCTGCCGCCGCTGGTCGTCGATGACCTGCCGGCCACGCTGCCGGCCCCGGCGCATTGAGCCCGATGCGCTGATTGTGTGGTGCATGGTCGTGCCGTTCCTGCCGGGGCGGCACGGCCATGTTTTGTTTTCAAGGCCCGGTGCGCGCTGTCATCTGCGCGCGGCAGGCTGGTCCGCATACGCCGGCGGACGGGCTGCGTGACGCGCTGGATTATGTGCGGTTGCAGCATGACCGCGACAGCGTAGCGACAGGTCCGTCCACGCCAACGGGGGTATGATCCCCTGTTCCTCTCGCCCATTCATCTGCAGAAAGCGATGTCCAACGAAGATTTCAAACAGGCAGCCCTCGACTATCACCGGCTCTCGCCGCCCGGCAAGATCAAGGTCACCGCGACCAAGCCGATGTTGACCCAGCGCGATCTGTCGTTGGCGTACTCCCCGGGCGTGGCACACGCCTGCGAGGCGATCATGGCCGACCCGCAGCAGGCCAGTGAACTGACCGCCCGCGGCAATCTTGTCGCCGTCATCTCCAACGGCACCGCCGTGCTGGGCCTGGGCAACATCGGCCCGCTGGCCGGCAAGCCGGTGATGGAAGGCAAGGGCGTGCTGTTCCAGAAGTTCGCCGGTATCGATGTGTTCGACATCGAGATCGATGAGAACGACCCGGACAAGCTGGTCGACATCATCGCCTCGCTGGAGCCGACCTTCGGTGGCATCAACCTGGAAGACATCAAGGCGCCGGAGTGCTTCATCGTCGAGCGCAAGCTGCGCGAGCGGATGAACATCCCGGTGTTCCATGACGATCAGCACGGCACCGCGATCATCGTCGGCGCGGCCGTGCTCAACGCCATGCTGGTGACCGGCAAGAAGATCGAAGAGGTGAAGCTGGCCACCACCGGCATGGGCGCGGCGGGCATCTCCTGCGTCAACATGCTGGTCTCGCTGGGCCTGAAGAAAGAGAACATCCTCGCCTTCGACCGCGACGGCGTGATCCATACCGGCCGCAGCGATCTGGACCCGGAGAAGGCGCGTTACGCGCGTGATACCGACAAGCGCACGCTGGCCGAGATCGTCGACGGCGCGGATATCTTCCTGGGCCTGTCGGCCCCGGGCATCCTGACCGCGGACATGGTCAAGACCATGGCCAAGGATCCGGTGATCTTCGCCCTGGCCAACCCGACCCCGGAAATCATGCCGGAAGTGGCCCGTTCGGTTCGCCCGGACGCGCTGATCGGCACTGGCCGTTCGGACTACCCGAACCAGATCAACAACGTGCTGTGCTTCCCGTACCTGTTCCGCGGTGCGCTGGACGTCGGTGCGACCGCGATCAATGAAGAAATGAAGATCGCCTGCGTGCACGCGATCGCCGCGATGGCACGCCGCGAGGCCAGCGATCTGGGCTCGGCCTATGGCGATGAGACCCCGAGCTTCGGCCGTGACTACCTGATTCCGCGTCCGTTCGACCGCCGCCTGCTGGTGGAGTTGTCGGCCGCCGTGGCGCAGGCCGCGATGGATTCGGGCGTGGCCACCCGTCCGGTCGCCGACATGGGTGCCTACCGCGAGAAGCTGGCCCAGTTCGTCTACCGCACCAGCCTGATGATGAAGCCGGTCTACGACCGCGCCCGCTCGGACAAGCAGCGTGTGGTGTACGCCGAAGGCGAAGAAGAAGTGGTGCTGCGCGCGGTGCAGAACGTGGTCGATGAAGGCCTGGCGCAGCCGATCCTGATCGGCCGCCCGGATGTGATCGAGTCGCGTATCGAGCGCCTGGGCCTGCGCATGAAGGCCGGTGCCGATTTCGACATCACCAACATCAACGACGATCCGCGCTTCAACGAGTACTGGCAGTACTACCACAACCTCACCGGCCGTCGCGGTGTGACCGTGGCCGCGGCCAAGAACCTGATGCGTTCACGGCCGACGTTGATCGCCGCGGTGATGGTGGCGCGTGGCGAAGCCGACGCGATGCTGACCGGCGTGGTCGGCCGCTTCCACAAGAAGCTCGGCTACGTGCGCAGCGTGCTGCCGCTGGAAGCCAAGGTGACCTCCACCTCGGCGATGACCGGCGTGATCAACCAGCAGGGCGTGTTCTTCTTCGTGGATACCCACGTGCAGGAAGACCCGACTGCCGAGCAGATCACCGAAGCCACGCTGCAGGCGGCGTACCGCATGAAGCTGTTCGGCATCGAGCCGAAGGTGGCGCTGCTGTCGCACTCCAACTTCGGCAGCCACGATTCCAGGGACGCGCTGAAGATGCGTGCGGTCCGCGAGATGCTGCTCAAGCGCAACCCGCGCCTGAACGTGGACGGGGAAATGCAGGGGGATACCGCATGGGATGAAGCCCTGCGCCAGAAGCTGCTGCCCAACAGCACGCTGAAGGGCCGTGCCAACCTGTTCGTGCTGCCCAACCTGGAAGCGGCCAACATCGCCTACAACCTGGTGCGCGTGTTCACCGATGGCGTGGCGATCGGCCCGATCCTGATGGGCGTGGCCAAGCCGGTGCACATCCTGACCACCAGCGCGACCTCGCGCCGCGTGCTCAACATGACCGCCATCGCGGCCGTGGATGCGCAGATCCGCAAGCAACTGGAGGCGGAGAAGAACGCGTAAGGCGTTCTTTCCCCCTCTCAGTTGCCAGAACGCGCCCTTCGGGGCGCGTTCTGGTTTCGCGCCACGAAGCTGGTAGCTGCCGACCGTTGGTCGGTAGGCGTTTTGCTTTGCCACACGCGCGCCGCACCGGCGTCACCGCCCTGCAACCTCCCAAGCGCCCAATAGCACCACGCGGCCCGGCCGTGGGGGCGCTCCGGTGGGGGCGCCGCCACCCTGGGCCCGACCATATCCTCCACGGTCAGCCACGGGAACGGTGTCATGCGCGATCCACGCACGAAGCGGTATTTCCAGCAGTTGTTCGCGCTGTACGCCGGGTTGGTGGGCGCGCGCTGACCCACGAAAGCGTACCGACCAACGGTCGGTACCTGCCAACCCCGGTACCAGCCACGGTCGGTATCCGCTGCACCCCGGCCCATCGAGTGCCTCAACGCGCCTGTACGTACGCCGCCCACAGCGCTGGCAACGCCAGCCCCGTGCGCGCCTGCCACAACGCCGGCGTGTAATGCCCATCGCGCAGGGCGCCATCCAGCGCCTTCACCAGGCCGGGATGCTGCGCCTCGCTCCAGGCCAGGAACGCGCCGGTCACCCGGTAGCCGGTATCGAAGTTCTGATCCGGCTTGACCTGCGTCGGCAACGCCCAGCCCGCCCCGGCGTTGTCCTTGCCATAGCGGTCGCGGGCGTAATCAGCGATGCCTTCCACCAGCCAGCCCGGTACGCGCGCATTGGCGTACTCCGGGTAGCCCTGCACGATGTGCATGGCTTCATGCGTGACCAGATCGATGTCGCCCGGATGCTTGGCCAGCCAGGCCGGATTGATGGTGATCGTCGCCGCCTGGGCCTTCTCACCGACGAAGGCGATGCCGTCGTAAGCCGGGTCGATCACGATGCCGACCTGTGCCGGTGCGGCAGGATGAAAGTCGGCACGCTCGCGCAGATACGCACTGAAGAAGGTCTCGATGATCCGCTCGCGCACCGGTGCGGCCAGCGCATCGCTGGGGTCGCGGTAGTGCAGGGTCACACCCTCGCGGGTCTGCGTAGTCTCGAATGCGTGGGCATCGGCCAGCCCGGCGGTGACGAGCAGGGCGGTCAACAGGCAACGGGTGATCGGCATGAGGGTCCTCATCGGGCAGTGGCCGGGGCGAGCAGTTCGACTTCGGCCAGCTGCAGGCGGCCGGGTGCCCCCATGCGCAGGCGGTACTCGGCATAGCGTCCCGGCTGGGCGATGCGGAACGGTCGGGTCTGCATGGGCCAGGCGAAGGCTTCGCCGCGGCGCTGGTCGACCTGCACCCAGCGGCCACCGGTGGTGCGCGCCTCCAGGGTCCATTCGCCGCCGTGGATCGGGCCATTGCCACTGGTCAGCGTGTACATCGACGGTGCGCCCGCGGCGACGTTGCTGAAGGTGATCGTGCTGGAGGCGCCCAGCGGTAGTGCCGTGGCGGCATCGTCATCGATCAGGGCCGACGCCTGGCGGCCATCGCCGAGCTGGGCGGTAGCGCCGCTGCCCAGCAGGTCGTGCAGCAGGGCAGGCTGCTGGCCGCGCGCGGTAAGCGAGCGCGGTGCGTCGTCCGGGCCGGTTCCCCAGCGCGAGGGTTGCGGGCCCATGACGAAGTCCAGCGTGGCGCCCTTGGCGAGCAGCTCGTGTGGCAGCCAGGTCTTGGTCCACGGCGTGCCGTTGACCTTCAGCGACTGCACGTAGATGTTGGTGGCCGAGTTCTCCGGCGCATTGACGGTCAGCACCGCGCCGCCCTGCAGCTCCACGCGGGCATGGCGGAACAGCGGCGAACCGATCACGTACTCCGGTGCGCCCATGCGCAGCGGATAGATGCCGAGCGAGGCGAACAGGTACCACGCCGAGGTCTCGCCGTTGTCCTCATCGCCTGGGTAGCCCTGGCCGATTTCGCTGCCAAGGTACAGGCGCGAGAGGATCTCACGCACATGCTGCTGGGTCTTCCACGGCTGCCCGGCATACAGGTACATCCACGGGATGTGGTGCGCCGGCTGGTTGCTGTGCGCATACATGCCCATGCGCACATCGCGTGCTTCGGTCATCTCGTGGATGGTGCCGCCGTAGGAACCGGCAAAGGCGGCATCGGCGGTTTCCGGGGTGGCGAAGAAGGTGTCCAGCTTGGCCGCCAGCTGCTCGCGGCCACCGTACAGTGAGGCCAGGCCTTCGCCGTCGTGCGCGGCAGTGAAGGCGAACGTCCAGCCGTTGGATTCGGTGTAGTCATGGCCCCACACGCGCGGGTCGTAGTCCTTCGCATCCAGGCGCCAGCTGCCATCCGGCTTGCGGCCCTGGAAGAAGCCAGCGGCAGGATCGAACAGCGTGGCATAGGTACCGGCACGGTGACGGAAGTAATCGGCCTCGGTCGCATAGCGTTCGCGCGCGGCCGGCGTATCGGCCTGCCTGGCCAGTGCTTCGGCCATGTTGGCGACGCCGAAATCGTTGAGTGCGCCTTCCATCGTCCACGACATGCCCTCGTGCACATCGGCAGTGGCATAGCCACGGAAGGTGGAACGGTCCATGCCCTTGCGGCCGACGTGGCGATCCGGCGGGACCACGGTCGCGTTCTTCAGCGCGGCGGCATAGGCCTCCTGCGCGTCGAAGCCGCCGATGCCCTTCAGCCACGCATCGGCGAAGGCCACATCCGAACTGGTGCCCACCATCAGGTCGGCGTAGCCGGGCGAGGACCAGCGCGCCACCCAGCCGCCGGCGCGGTACTGCTCCAGGAAGCCCTGCACCAGCGCGCCGGCATCGTCCTTGGTGAACAGCGCGTAGGCCGGCCAGGTGGTGCGGAAGGTGTCCCAGAAGCCGTTGTTGACGTAGACCCTGCCGTCGCGCACCGGTGCGAAGCTGCGCGTGGCGCTGCCGTCGGTGTTCTCATCCGAGGCGCTGGCCTGGCTGGCATAGCGCCAGTCCGGTGCAGCCACCGTGCCGGCGTTCTCGTGGCCGGAATTGGGGTAGAGGTAGAGCCGGTACAGGTTGGAGTAAAGCGTTGTCTTCTGGTCGTCGGTGGCGTCGCCCACGTCGAAACGGGCCAGGCGCTGGTCCCAGGCATCCTGGGCGCGTGCGGCTACGCGGTCCACATCGTCGGCAGCGGCTACTTCAAGCGCGAGGTTGTGGCGCGCCTGTTCGACCGAGATCAGCGAGGTGGCGATACGCATCGAGACGCGGCGATCGGCACCGGCATCGAACTTGATGTAGCCGGTCGGGCGGCCGGTCTTCACGGTACCGCTGCTGCGCCACGGCCGGTCGAAGCTGGCCACCACGTACATGCGCGTTGCGCCGGTGGACAGGCCACTGCGGGTGTCGGTGTAGCCGGTCAGCGTCTGCGTCGCTGCATCCAGGGTCAGCCCGCCGCGCGCGTCGACGTTGTCGAACAGCAGGTTGGCGTCTCCCCCTTCCGGAAACTCGAAGCGGAAGATCGCGGCATGGTCGGTCGGTGCGATCGCGGCGGCGATGCCGTTGTCGAAGCGCACGTCGTAGCGGTACGGGCGGGCCTGCTCGTTGTCGCGCGAGAAGCTCAGCGCACGCTTGCTGCGGTCGGCCTCGGGCACGCCACGGCTCGCCGATGGCATCACCTGGAAGGTCTGGCGGTCACCCATCCACGGGCTGGGCTGGTGGCTCAGCGCCAGCGCCTGCAGGGCAGGGCGGTTGGCCGCATCGTTCTGTTCGTTCCAGCGGTACAGCCAGGTCAGCGAGCCGGCATCGGTCACCGGCGTCCAGAAGTTGAAGCCGTGCGGCACGGCGGTGGCCGGGAAGTTGTTGCCACGCGAGAAGGTGCCATTGGCCTGCGTGCCGCGGGTGGTCAGCACCCAGTCCGAGGGGCGCTGCGGCGTGCGGCGCGGCTGCGCTTCCAGGCGGACATCGTCGATCCAACCGGCGACCGGGGCGCCGTCGGCGCTGGCGACCTCCAGTTCCAGTGCGACCACGCGGCGCCCGCGCAGGGCGGGGGTATCGCCCAGGCGCACGGCTTTGCGCGCCCACTGCTGCGGGTACAGCGTCTTCGAGTCGCCCTGCGCGCGGGCGCCCAGCGCCACGCCGTGATGATCGCGCGCCGTACTGGCCGAGACGCGGGTGCCGTCGTCGAGGACCAGATCGAGCGAGACGTAGGTCGAGGCCACGGTGTCCTTGCCGACGATCTCGGGCAGTACCAGCCAGGACAGGGTGGTATCGGCCTCGATGGTCAGATCGGTTTTGAAGAGCTGGCGGCGCGCCTCGCCGCCGGTGCTGGCGTAATGCAGCGCATGCAGGCCGCTGTAACCGACGCCGGGCTTGGCCGCGTAGGGGGCGGCTGGGCCACTGCCGATCCGTACCTGCAGGGCGCCGTCGCCGGCCGCCGCGGCCGGGGCTGATTGGCCCGGCTCGAAGGAGGTCTGCAGGCCCTGCGCGGCGGCCGGCAGGGCGATCGATGCGCAGGCCAGTGCCAGGGCGAGGGGAAGGGCGCGGCGGACGGGGCGCAGGTGGGACAGGGTCATGCAAGGGTCTCCCGGGGAGGGCAGGCGGCAGGCAGGACCCGCATCGATGGCCACAGCAGACGGCGTCGCCCCAGCCATCGTGGACGGCAGGAAAGAGGCGATGCATGTCCGGTGGGGGTCGGGCAGGCGATCGGGTCGATGATCGGTACCCGCTGATCCTGCATCACGACAACTGGCTGTGACAAGTGCAATTAGTTCGATCTAAATACGGCAAATTCGTTTCATTCCGAAATATTGACAATCAATTTGGATCGATTTAAAAGGTCCGATGGTGCCTCGCCCGGATGGCCAGCGCGTCCACGCGTCGCCCTCCGCACCAGCGGCCTTCGGCGGTCGCCAGATGCTAGAATCGGCGGTCTCGCAACCCCCTTTGTGTGTCCACGCCATGAGCCATACCGCCACCGCGCCCGCCAATGCCGAGAAGCGTTACACCGTGCACCGCAGCGACCTGCCGCTGAGCTGCCCGACGCCGGAAATGGCGCTGTGGAACTCGCACCCGCGCGTGTACCTGCCGATCGAAGACGAGCCCAACTGCGAGGCCGCGTGCCCGTACTGCGGCGCCGTGTTCGTGCTCGCCGACTGATCTGCGGACCACACTGTGCGCCGACTGACCGTGGTGCAGCTGCTGCCGGCGCTGCACTCCGGCGGGGTCGAACGCTCCACCCTTGAGATCGCCTCCGCCCTGGTTGCCGCCGGCCACCGGGCCATCGTCGTGTCTGCCGGTGGGCGCCTGGTGGAGCCGCTGCTCGCCAGCGGCGCCGAACACCTCACTCTGGATATCGGCCGCAAGTCGCTGCTGACGCTGCGCCATGTGCTGACCCTGCGCAATCTTTTCAGCGAGGTGGGCGCGGACATCGTGCATGCGCGCTCGCGGCTGCCGGCCTGGCTGGGCCTGTACGCCGTGCGCAACCTGCCGGCCGCCACCCGCCCGCACTGGGTGACGACCGTGCACGGGCTCAACTCGCCCGGCCGCTACAGCGCGGTGATGACCAGCGGCGAGCGCGTGATCTGCGTGTCCAACAGCGTGCGCGAGTTTGTGCAGACGCATTACCCCAGCGTCCCGGCCGAGCGCCTGCAGGTGATTCCCCGCGGCGTCGATGTCAGCCAGTTCCCACGGGTGGGCCGCCAGGATCGGCGCGGGCGCCTGGCCGTGGCCGAGCTGCATCCCGCACTGGCTGGCGATGCGCCGCTGCTGTTGCTGCCGGGCCGTGGCACCCGCCTGAAAGGGCATCGCCATGCGCTGACGCTGCTGGCTGGGCTGCACGCTGCCGGCGTGCCGGCCAGGCTGTGGATGCCGGGCACGCGCGAGCCCGGCCGCGAATCCTATGTCACCGAACTGGAGACCCAGGCGCGCAGCCTCGGCGTGTCCGATGCGGTGTTGATGACCCCGCCGACCTCGCGCATCGCGCAGGCTTATGCGGCCAGTGATCTGGTGTTGCAGCTCTCGGACAAGGCCGAAGCGTTCGGCCGCACCGTGGTTGAAGCGCTCTCGGTGGGCCGGCCCGTGCTGGGCTGGAACCACGGCGGTGTCGGCGAGTTGTTGACTCAACTGCAACCGTCCGGCGCGGTACCCTTGGGCGACGCCGATGCGCTGCTGGCGCGCGCGCAGCAGTTGCTGCTGCAGCCGCCGGCATTGCCATCGCGGATCCCGTTTACCTTGCAGGCGATGCAGCGTGACACGCTCCAGCTCTATGCCTCCCTCATCGGCTGAGCCGACCCTCCTCCCGGGTTCGCCGGCCTCCCGTGCCGGCCGCTGGGCGCCGTGGTGGGTCATCGCGTTCGTTGCGCTGTGGCCGTTGCCCGGCATCGCCGAAGGCGTGCTGGTGCTCGGCGCGCTGTACGCGGCGGTGCGGATGGTGCAACTGCGGCTGCAGGGCAATCAGCGCCTGCTCAGCAGTCCGGCATGGGCACTGACCAGCATCCTGTTCCTCGGCTACTGGCTGCCGCAGGCGTTTTCCGCCTTCGATGCGATCGACCCCGGCACCGCGTGGCGCAAGACGGCGGCCGGCCTGCGCTATCTGCCCTTCATGTGGCTGGTGGCGATTGCCGTGGCGACCCCGCAGCGGCGTGCGCTGACGCTGGGCGGGCTGGCGGTGATCACCGGCCTGTGGACGGTGGATGCGTTGGCCCAGGCGATCATCGGCAGCAGCCCGTTGTTCTGGTCGATGGACCAGCTCAAGTGGGCCTTCAGCGGGCATGGGCTGTGTTCGCCGCAGGAGATGGCGGCCGCGGATCGGCTCAGCGGTGTGCTCGGTCCGTGCAATCTCAAGTTCGGCCAGGTACTGGCCAGCCTCTCGCCGTTCCTGCTGTTCGCCGCCGCACGCCGCGCCAGCATCCTTGGCTGGTCGCTGGTGGCCGCTGCAGTGGGCGTGGTGCTGGTGCTGGCCGGTTCGCGCGCAGCGTGGCTGACCTATGCACTGGTGCTGGTGTTCTCGGGCTGGCGGCTGATCGGCGTGCGCGGGCTGCTCGCCTGCGTCGCGGTCGGCGCGGTGGCGGCGGTCGTGCTCACCGTGAGCGTGCCCCAGGTCGGTGACCGGGTCGCGCGGACCGCCATGGCGTGGGAAGGCGAGAACGACGGCGTCAACCAGGCGTTGTCCGGCCGCGCCCAGATATGGGCCGCGGCCACCTGCATGATCCAGGAGCATCCGATCAACGGCGTCGGCGCACGCGGTTTCCGCGACGCGTACCCAGCGTGCAATCCGGACCCGGCCTCCCAGGAAGTGTGGGGCGACGGCCCGGCCCTGCACGCGCACCAGATCGTGCTGGAAATCCTTGCTGAAACCGGCCTCCTCGGCCTGCTGCTATGGCTGGCGGCCGTGGCCCAGGCGTGGCGTGCGTGGCGGTTTGCGCCCCCCGAGGCGCGCGAACGCGCGCGCCCGGCGATGCTGGCGCTGGCAGTGACGGTGTTCCCGTTCAACACCCATCTGGCGTTCTACTCCACCTTCTGGGGTGGCCTGACGCTGCTGTTGGCCGCGCTGTATGCGGGCAGTCTGTTGGCACGCGACGAGGCGGCCTGACCCTGCGGGAAGGCATCGGGCACCTTCCGCCTCAGGTGTAGTAATCGCTCCGGCCACCGGGCTGGCGCTTGAACCGGCGATGGATCCACAAGTACTGGTCCGGCGCCTCGCGCACCATGGCCTCGATGGCCTGGTTGACGCGGGCGGTATCGGCCTCGACATCCTCGCTGGGGAAGTTCTCCAGCGGTGCGCCGATCTTGAGGAAGTACTTGCCGCCTTCGCGACGGTGGAAATACGGGATCACCGCGCACCCGGTCATCCGCGCCAGCTGGTGCGTGGCGGTGATGGTCGAGGCGGTGTGCCCGAAGAACGGCACGAACACCGTGTCCTTGCCGCGCATGTCCTGGTCCGGCGCATACCAGAGGAAGCCGCCCTTCTTCAGATGCCGCACCGTGGCGCGGATATCCTCGTTGGCGTACATCGCCTTGGCGTAGCGCAGGCGGCCGAACTTCACCGCCCACTCGTACACCGGGTTGCGGTGCTTTCGGTACATGCCGGACAGCTCGACGTGGTCGCACAGCAGGCGGCCGCACATCTCCAGCGTCATGAAGTGGCCCGAGACCAGCAGCACGCCGCGCCCTTCGGCCTGCATGCGGTGCAGGTGCTCGAGCCCTTCGATCTGCACCTGCGGGCGGATGCTGTCGATGCTGCCCCACCACGCACGCGCGAATTCAAAGATGCCCACGCCCAGCGCATCGAAGCTGTCGCGGAGCAGGCGCTGGCGCCAGGCGTCGTCCTTCTCCGGGAAGCACAGCTTCAGGTTGACCTCGGCGGCGCGCCGGCGGCTGCTGGCCAGCCGGTAGGCGACCGTGCCGACGCCGCGACCGAGCGCGCGCTGCAGCATCCACGGCAGGCGGGCGATCGCGAAGGCGACCAGCATGAAGGCGAAGGTCGGCCAGTGGCGCGGATTGCGCAGGGACGGCCGGGTGGCGGTGGAAGCGTTATCGGACATGCCTCGATTCTAATGGATGCGCCCGGATGCGTCCCGGCGCGGCCATCACGGCGGCGCGGCGTGTCTTCCCCGCGCCGCTCCCGTATCCTTTGCGCATGCGTAAAAGCCCTGTCGAATGGATCCTGCGCGGCCTGTACTCGGCCGTGCTGTACCTGCTGTTGCCGATCACCGTGTACCACCTGGTCTGGCGGGGCTTCCGGGTGCGCGAGTACTTCCAGCGCTGGGATGAGCGCTATGCCTCCTATCCGCACTCCAGCGGCCAGCCGCGGGTGTGGCTGCACGCGGTCTCGGTGGGCGAGGTCAACGCGGCAGCGCCGCTGGTGAACGCCCTGCGCGCGCTGCGCCCGGACATCCGCTGGGTGATCACCACGATCACCCCGACCGGCTCCGAGCGGGTCCGCGCGCTGTGGGGCGATGCGGTCGACCATGTGTACCTGCCGTACGACGTGCCGGGCAGCGTCGGTCGCTTCCTCGGCCACTTCAAGCCCAGCCTGGCGCTGATCCTGGAAACGGAGCTGTGGCCGAACCTGCTGTTCGGGTGCCGCGACCGCAGGATCCCCGTCTACATCCTCAATGCCCGGTTGTCGGCGCGCTCGCTGCGCGGTTACCGCCTGCTGCGGCCGCTGATCGGCCGCGCGCTGCGCACCGTGACCTGCGTGGCCGCGCAATCGGCCGATGACGCCGAGCGCTTCATCCAGCTCGGCGCCCGCCCTGAACAGGTGCAGCCGCTGGGGAATCTGAAATTCGATATCGCCACGCCGAACGTGCAGGACTTCATCGCGCGCTTCCATGATCTGGTGCCCGCCACGCGCCCGGTCTGGATCGCGGCCAGTACGCACGAGGGCGAAGAGCAGGCCACCATCGACCTGCACCGCCGCCTGCGCGAAGCGGTGCCGGGCTTGCTGCTGTTGTGGGCGCCGCGTCATCCCGAGCGCTTCCCGCGCGTGGAAGCGCTGGCCCGCGAGCAGGGCTGGAAGGTTGCCACGCGCCGCCAGCAGCAGTGGCCGCAGGCCGATACCGATGTGTTCGTGATCGATACGCTCGGTGAGCTGATGTCGTTCTACGGCTGTGCACAGGTGGCCTTCGTCGGTGGCAGCCTGCAGGCCATCGGTGGCCACAATCTGCTCGAGCCGGCCGCCATGGGCACGGCCGCGGTCACCGGTCCGCACCTGCACAACTTCGCCGAGATTTCCCGGCGCATGCGCGAAGCCGGCGCGGTGGTCATCGCCGAGGATGCCAACGGGGTCGGCGACGCGCTGCTGACCCTGCTGCGCGATCCGCAGGCACGCGAAGACATGGCGCGGGCCGGGTGTGCGCTGGTCAGCAATGGGCGTGGTGCGTTGAAGCGGACCGTGGCCCTGATCGCCCCGCAGCTGCCGCCGCCGGTCGCCTGAGCGCCGCGGACCTGACCGCACTGTGCGGCGATCAGGCCCGCACGTGAGTCAGACCGCCGCGACCAGCAGATCGCCCAGGAAGGCGTACGCGAATCCGAAGTAGATGAACACCCCGATCAGGTCCATCACCGAGGTGATCATCGGGGCCGACAGCGTGGCGGGGTCCGCCCCGATGCGGCGTGCGGCGAACGGCAGCAGGGCGCCGATGATCCCGCCCAGCGCGGTGCATACCAGCATGCTCGAGCCCACCACCAGCAGCACGTCCATGCCCACCCCCTTGCTGAAGTAGGCCAGGATCGCTTCCAGTACGGCGATGCTGATGCCCAGCGCGGCGGCCACCGGCAGTTCGCGTTTGATCACGAACCCCACATCGCGCCAGCTCAGCTTCAGTTCGCCCAGTGCCATGCTGCGGATCACCAGCGTGGCCGACTGGCTGCCGGTGTTGCCGCCCATGTCCACGATCGGGGCGATGAAGGCGGCCAGCACGATCACCTGCGACAGCAGCTCCTCCTGCGCGGCCACGAAGGTGCTGGTGACGATGCCGAAGCAGGTCAGGATCGCCAGCCAGAACACCCGCACCCGGAACATCTGCTTCAGCGGTGTGCTGCGCACATCAAGATCGTTGCCATGCGCGCTCACCGTGCCGCCGAAACGCGCCAGCTGCGAGGCATCCTGTTCCTTCTCGATGTCCATCGCATCATCCACGGTGACGATGCCGATCATGCGGTCGCCGCCGTTGGTGACCGGCAGCGCGAGCAGGTCGTAGCGACGGATCAGCTCGGCAGCCTGCAGCCGCGGCCAATGCGCCTTCGCGGCGATTGGCTGCTCATGCATGATCGAGGCGACCGTGCGGTGTTCGTTGGCCAGCACCAGGTCACGCAGCGCGACGGTGCCACGCAGGCGCAGGGTGTGGTCGAGCACGAACAGGATGTTCACCGTCTCGCTGTGCAGCGCAGTGGCGCGGATATGTGCCAGCGCCTGGGCCACGGTCATCTCCGGTGACACCCAGACATAATCGGACGTCGTCGCCGAACCGACCGTGCCCTCTGGATAGGACGCCATCTTGAGGATGTCGTCGCGTTCCACCTTGGTCAGTGCCGGCAGCAGTTTCTGCTTGGCGTCATCACCAAGCCGGTTGTACAGGTCGGCGCGATCATCCGATGGCATGTGTTCGAACAGCTGCACCACCGCCTCGCGTGGCATCGCGGCAAGCAGGTGATCCTGGCGGAGCTCGGCGAAGTGCGCGAACAGATCCGCGCGCGCCGGTGGCTCGAGCATCATCAGCAACGGCAGCGTCCTGTCCACGCTCAGCGCGTCGAGCGCGTCGACCAGGTCGGAGGGATGCGTGGTCGCCGCGATGCTGATAAAGCCCGCTGCGTCGAGGGAGAGCGAGAGGGTGCGGATCGAGAACAGAAGGTCTTCGCGGTTCATGGTGGTTCTCCAGCAGAAATCGGCGCGTGGGGTGGCAGCGCGCGGTGATGGGGTGCAGGTGCCCGACACACCGGCGTGCATCCGGGCGAGTCGGGTAAGCGGTGTTTGCGTGGGCCGCGTGCGGAGTGCAGGCGGCCGGCGGGATCAGCCGGTGCGGTCAGCCGGCACGCACGGCATTACCGGGCGGCGGCGAGATTGAGGCCGAGCGTGATCCACTGACCGTCGCGCTGATGGTGGGCACGCCCCGCGAGCAGATCCACGCTGGCGCCACGCCAGAGTTCGTGGCGCACGCCGAATTGACTGCTGCGCTGGCGCGCCGCATCGCGGGCGGTTTCGGCCAGCAGTGACCAGTGCGGTGCGGCCACGATTTCCACGCCGATGCCATCGGTGCGACCCCGTGCATCGCCCGTGCGTGCCCAGCCCAGGTTGAGGTGCAGCAGGGTACGGTCAGATGCGCCGAGCACCACCGTCAGCGGCGCATTGAGGCTCCAATCGTCGGCGCGCGGGCGGTGCCAGTCGCTGCCGAGGCCGGCACTGATCGCCACGCCCCAACGACGCTGATCGAGATCACGCAGTACCCGCTTGGCGCCCACAGCCCACTGCGTGGTGGAGGTGGCGTGCTGATGGCTGACGCCGAGCGACCATTCGGTATCGGCGAACGTGCAGGCCGGTACGGCCGTCCAGTCGTTGCCGGCATCGGTATGGCGGCCCCAGCTTTCCAGCTGGCAGCGGCCGGCATCGGTGATGGAGGCGTCGTCCACCAGCAGGCTGGCGGCGGCGCGGGTGTCGAACGGAAGCATCGCCACGGCCACGAGGGGCAGGGCGAACACACGGGAAACGTGCATGGGCAATCTCCAGGCAAACGGAAACGCCAGCGGCACCCTTCTTGGGGTCGGTGGAACGGCGATACGGATGATGCGAGGCGGGCGAGCGTGTCAGCTGCGCCGGTGGGCCCCGTCCTGTGCGGACGGAACCGACCTTGGGGTCAGTGGGTCCGTCGGCTCAGGAGCAGCAACGAGATCGACTATGACTGTCCAAGGAGGGGGCCTCTGGAGGGAAAAGGAAGGTGGTGCGGGGCGGACCTTAGTTGGGCCATGCCGAGGGGTCAAGCCATTTTCCATACGACGTGCCGGACTGTGGACCGGTTCACGCTGGAGACTGTGCGCCGGTAGGCATTACGCGATGAAATCGCCGCGGCAGTGATCGCGTGTGTGATGTGCGAGTGCTGTCCGAATCACCATCCTGCGCGCATAAAAAAACCACCCGCATGCGGGTGGTTTTCTGTCACGCCCTGCGCCGTCGATCAGTTGACGGTGGTGCTCGGCGTGGCGGCCTTCTGGGTCAGCAGGCGGTTGATGTCCTGCAGTTCGGCGATGTCCAACGTACCGACCGCCTGGCCCAGCTGCAGACGGTTCTGCAGGAAGGTATAGCGGGCGTTGGCGTAATCCAGCTGCGCGGAGAACAGGATGCGCTGGTTCTGGATCACGTCCAGCACGGTACGCGTACCGACTTCCAGACCGACCTGCGAGGCGTCATAGGCGCTCTGTGCCGACACGACGGCCAGACGACGCGCTTCCACTTCGCTGATGCCGGCCACCAGGGTCTGGTAGGCGTTGCGGGTGTTGCGGTCCAGGGCGCGCTTCTGCTGCTCGTAGCCGTCCTGGGCGATGTCACGCTGGGCCAGCGCCTGGCGCACGCCGGACTGGGTAGCGCCGCCGGAGAAGATCGGCACGTTCAGGGTCAGGCCGACGCTGTTGGTGCGGCGGTCCGGGCTGAAGCTGCCGCTGTCGCCGACCACATCGCCCCAGCTGGCCGACTTGCCGGCCGTGGCACCGATCGACAGGGTCGGGTAGTGCGCGCCGCGGGCGGCCGAGACGCCGGATTCGGCGGCGTTGACCTTCAGTTCCTGCGCCTTCAGCGCCGGGTTCTGCGCAACGGCTTCGGCCACCAGGGTATCGATGGTGGCGTACTTGGCCGGCAGTTCCGGACGGAAATCGGCCGGCAGGGCGCGCAGGTCGGTGACCGGCTGGCCGGTCAGTTCGGTCAGTGCCTGGTAGGCGTCGGCCAGCGTGTTCTGCGCGATGATCGTGTTGGCGCGGGCCTGGTCGTACTGGGCGCGGGCTTCGTGCACGTCGGTGATCGGGGCCAGGCCCACTTCCAGGCGCTTGTCGGCGAAGTCGAACTGCTTCTTGGCCGCGGCTTCGTTGGTCTGCGCGGCCGACAGCGATTCAATGCCCACCAGCACGTTGAAATACGCCGCCGAGGTGCGCACGATCAGGTCGTCGTTGGCCGAATCCAGGGTGAAATCCGCCGCCTTGCTCAGCTCGCGCTGCGAACGCAGGTTGGCGAACTGGGTGAAGTTGAAGACCGTCTGGCTGCCGTTGATCGTGTAGTTCCGGCTCTTGGAGGTAAACGAGCTGGAGGTCAGATCATGGTTCGGGTTGGTGCGGCTGCGGTTGAGCGACGCCTCGCCGTTGAGCTGCGGCAGCAGGGCGGCACGCGCCTGCACGGCGCCTTCCTTGTCATACAGACGGGTCGACTCGGCAGCCGACAGCTGCGGATCGCCGTTGCGCGCCATTTCGTAGACCTGCAGCAGGTCGGCGGCAGAGGCGGTCATCGGCAGCAGGGCGGCGGCCAGCGCAAAGGCGAGGGATCGGCGGATCATTGCGGCTTCCTTGGACTCAGAGTTGGAACTGGGGTGCCGGGGCGGCACCGCGCAGGTAGTCGATATCGGTTTCGAACAGCGATTCAGTGGTGCCGTCCGCCTTGACCAGCACCGCTTCCATGACCGGCGAACGGCCACGGATAACGAACAGTCGACCGCCCGGACGCAGCCACTGGGCGAAACGTGACGGGATGACATCCACCGCGCCGGTGACGCAGATCGCATCGAAGCGGCGTTCGGTGTCCCAGGTCAGCGCATCAGCGGTTTCGATGCGGACGTTGTTGCCCAGGCCGGCCGCGTCCAGGCGCGCGCGCGCGGTCGTGGCCAGCTCGGCATCGATTTCCAGGCTCAGCACTTCGCGGGCCAGCTCGCCCATGCAGGCGCTCAGGTAGCCGCTGCCGGTGCCGATTTCCAGCACTTCATCGCCCGGCTGCAGATCCAGCGCCTGCAGCGTGCGGCCTTCGATGACCGGCTTCATCATCTTCTGCCCATTGCCCAGCGGCAGTTCGATGTCGGCGTAGGCCAGGGCCCGGTGCGATTCAGCGACGAACGCCTCCCGCGGCAAGCGTGCCAGTACATCGAGCACGCGAATTTCCAGCACATCCCAGGGGCGGATCTGCTGTTCGACCATCAGTTCGCGGGCGTGGGAGTAATCGATCGTCATGAGGTTCTATATCCAGCGCAGTGGGCCGGCCATTTTACCGGTGCCGGGAGCCGGCGGCGCGCTGAGAGCATCGCTGCCGTCGCGCCGGGGTCGCAGTGCCGGAAGTCACCGCGACCTCCGGTCCATTCAGTTTAGTGCCGCCGGGCATACGCCCGCAGGAAAAAGTCGACGCTGGCGCTCACGTGAGCGTTGGCATCGCACTCGGCCGGGGCCGGCCGCAACCCGCACATCATATGCGTATGCAGCTCGCCCTTGATCAAGGTCAGGAACTGGATCGCAGCGGTCGGGAAGTCGGTGATCTCCAGTTCGCCGCGGGCCGTGCGTGCGCGCAGGAAGTCGCCCAGCGCATCGGTGGTCCGCTGCGGGCCGGCCAGCCAGAACATTTCCCGGATCCGGTCGTCCGTATCCGGGGACATCATCACCCGCTGCACGGCCACCGCCGCATCGGAGGTGATCAGGGTGAAGAAGGCATGGCCGATACCCATCAGCTGGTCGCGCAGCGGGCCTTCGATGTCGGTGACGAACAGCTCGTCGGGCAGCATCTCGACGCACTTGGACTGCACGGCTTCGGTGAAAAGAGTCTCTTTGTCGCCGAAATGGCTGTAAACGGTCAGCTTCGAGACGCCAGCCATGGCAGCTATGCTGTCCATGCTCACGCCGTTGTAGCCTTGGTCGACGAACAGCGATTTGGCGGCGTCCAGAATGGCCGCGCGCTTGCCCAGATCCTTGGGGCGCCCTGGTCCGGCGGCCTTGGCGGCCGGCTTGGAAGGCGATTTTGAGGGGGTGGCATCAGTCATCCAAACAATACTAGACCAATCGGTTCGATATTTATACTATACCGGCTGGTTCAATATTGAAGCGGTTGGAACAGAGCGTTTCCGACGGCTTTTCCCGGGTTACTTTCAGGTCCAGGACCTCATGAAAAACATGCGATGGATGGGTGGTGGGTTGCTGGCATTGGCGCTGGCAGCATGTGGCAAGCAGGACGCCGAGCCGGTCGCGCCGATTCCGGTGCTGGTGGTCCACCCCGGCACCGTGGCCGGCCAGGAAGTGGCTGCCTATCCCGGTGAGATCCGGGCCCGCGAGGAAAGCCCGCTGTCGTTCCGCGTGGGTGGCAACCTGATCAAGCGCCATGTCGACGCCGGCCAGCGCGTGCGCAAGGGCCAGCTGCTGGCCGAGCTGGATGCTGCCGATTACGCCTCCCAGGCCAGCGCCTCGCAGGCGCAGCTGGCTGCCGCCGAAGCCGACCTGGTGCGTGCCCGTGATGACCAGAAGCGTTACGCCACGCTGGCCCAGCAGCAGTTGGTGAGCCAGTCCGCACTGGACAGCCAGACGGCCGCTTTCAAGGCCGCGCAGGGCCAGGCCAATGCGGCCCGCGCCAATCTGGCAGTGGCCCGCAACCAGGCCCAGTATGCGCAGCTGCGCGCGCCGGCCGATGGCGTGATCGCCAGCCGCCAGGCCGAGGCCGGGCAGGTGGTCAGCGCCGGGCAGACGGTCTTCACCCTGGCGGCCGACGGTGGCCGCGAAGTCGTGATCGCCCTGCCGGAAAGCAACATCCGCGATTACCAGGTCGGCCAGCCGGTGCAGGTGGAACTGTGGAACCGCCCGGGCCAGATGCTGCCGGGCACGATCCGTGAGATCGCCCCGGCCGCCGATGCACAAGGGCGCACCTATGCGACCCGCGTCAGCCTGGCACCGGAAGCGTTGACCGAAGTGGAACTGGGCCAGAGCGCGCGCGTGTTCGCCGCCGCCGGTCGCCAGGGCACGCTGCAGCTGCCGTTGGCGGCGGTGCAGCGCGGCGCCGATGGTCGCAGCAGTGTGTGGGTGGTCGATCCGGCCAGGCACACGTTGAAGGCCACACCGGTGACGATCGGGGCGTACGCCGTGGAATCCGTTCCGGTGCTGAGCGGGGTAAACGCGAATGACTGGGTGGTCGCCGCCGGCGGCCATCTGCTGCGCGAGGGCCAGCCGGTGACGGCGGTGGACCGACAGAACCGTCCGGTGCTGGCGCCGGCGGCCAAGCCTGCCGCGCCTGTGGCGCCTGCCGGCAAGGGGAACTGATCCCGTGCGCCGCTTCAACCTTTCCGAATGGGCGCTGGGCAACCGGCCCCTGGTGCTGTTTGCGATGCTCGCCTTCGCGATCATCGGCGCGTGGTCGTACAAGCACCTGGGCCAGTCCGAGGATCCACCGTTTACCTTCAAGGTGATGGTGGTGCGCACGAACTGGCCCGGCGCGACCGCCGAACAGGTCTCCCGCCAGGTCACCGAGCCGATCGAGAAGGCACTGCTGAACACCGGGCAGTACGAGTTCATCCGCTCCTACTCGCGCCCGGGCGAATCGCAGGTGATCTTCGTGGCGCGCGACAGCCTGCGCTCCAAGGCGATTCCCGACCTGTGGTACCAGGTGCGCAAGCGCGTGGGCGACATCAAGCCGACCTTGCCGCGCGAGATCGTCGGGCCGTTCTTCAACGACGAATTCGGCGACACCTTCGGCAACATCTACGCCTTGACCGGGCAGGGCTTCGACTACGCCGTGATGCGCGACTACGCCGACCGCATCCAGCTGGAACTGCAGCGCGTGCCCGATGTGGGCAAGATCGAGCTGGAAGGCCTGCAGGACGAAAAGGTCTGGATCGAGCTGTCCAACACCAAGCTGGCCACGCTGGGCGTGTCGCTGCAGCAGGTGCAGCAGGCATTGGCCGACCAGAACGCGATTGCCGCCACCAGCTTCTTTGAGACCCCGACCGATCGCGTGCAGCTGCGCGTCACCGGCCAGTTCCAGAGCGTGGAAGACATTCGCAGCTTCCCGATCCAGGCCGGCGACCGCACCGTGCACCTGGGCGACATCGCCGAGATCAAACGCGGTTTTGCCGATCCGGCGTCGCCGAAGATGCGCTTCATGGGAGAAGACGCGATCGGCATCGCCGTGGCCATGAAAGACGGCGGCGACATCCTCAAGCTGGGCAGCACACTGGACGCTGAGTTCGAACGGCTGCAGAAGACGCTGCCGGCCGGCATGCAGCTGCGCAAGGTCTCCGACCAGCCGCACGCGGTGGAAGAGTCGGTCGGCGAGTTCGTGCAGGTGCTGACCGAAGCGGTGGTGATCGTGCTGCTGGTGAGCTTCTTCTCGCTCGGCCTGCGCACCGGCCTGGTGGTGGGCGTGACCATTCCGCTGGTGCTGGCGATGACGTTCTTCGTCATGCATTACTTCGGCATCGGCCTGCACAAGATATCTCTCGGCGCGCTGGTGCTGGCGCTGGGCCTGCTGGTGGACGATGCGATCATCGCGGTGGAGATGATGGCCACCAAGATGGAGCAGGGCTACGACCGCCTGCGCGCAGCCAGCTTCGCGTGGGAATCGACCGCGTTCCCGATGCTGACCGGCACGCTGATCACCGCGGCCGGCTTCCTGCCGATCGCCACGGCCGCCTCCAGTACGGGCGAGTACACCCGCTCGCTGTTCCAGGTGGTGACCATCGCGCTGGTGGTGTCGTGGATCGCCGCGGTGCTGTTCATTCCGTACCTGGGCGACAAGATGTTGCCGGACCTGTTCAACCCGCAGCCGCCCAGGCCGGACAGCCTGGCGGGGCGCTGGCACGCCCGCCGCCTGCAGTGGGCCGACCGCCATCCGGCGTTCGCGCGCTGGATCGCGCCGAAGGTGCATGCGCACGACCATGATCCGTACCAGCGTCCGTTCTATGTGCGCTTCCGCGGTTTCCTCGATGTGTGCCTGCGCCACCGCTGGTGGGTGATCGCCGCCACGGCCGCGCTGTTCGTGTTCTCGCTGCTGATCTTCCGCTTCGTGCCCCAGCAGTTCTTCCCGGATTCGACCCGCCCGGAACTGATGGTGGACATCGAACTGGCCGAGGGGGCCTCGTTGCAGGCCACGCAGGCCCAGGCGGCCAAGCTGGAAACGCTGCTCAAGGACCGGCAGGGCATCAGCAACTACGTGGCCTACGTGGGCACCGGCTCGCCGCGCTTCTACCTGCCGTTGGACCAGCAGCTGCCGGCCACCAACTTCTCGCAGTTCGTGGTGCTGACCGAGAACACCAAGGCACGTGAGGCGACCCGCGACTGGCTGCTCAAGGAGGTGATTCCGCAGTTCCCGGACGTGCAGATGCGCGTGACCCGGCTGGAGAACGGCCCGCCGGTCGGCTACCCGGTGCAGATGCGCATCTCCGGCGAGCATATCGAGCAGGTGCAGGCCATCGCCAGGCAGGTGGAAGCCAAGGTGCGCGCGAACCCGCACGTGATGAACGTCAACCTGGACTGGAGCGAGCCGAGCAAGGTGGTCCGGCTGGTGATCGACCAGGACCGTGCACGTGCCCTGGGTGTAAGCAGCGCGCAGGTGAGCCAGCTGCTGGGCACCTCGTTGTCGGGCATGAGCGTGAGCACCTACCGGGAAGGCAACCGCCTGATCGAAATGCTGCTGCGTGGCCCGGACAACGAACGCGTGCGGCTGGACATGCTGGGCAGCCTGGCCATTCCGACCGCCAGTGGCACCTCGGTGACTCTGTCGCAGGTGGCGCGGCTGGAGTACGTGTTCGAGGACGGCATCATCTGGCACCGCAACCGCCTGCCGACGGTGACCGTGCGCGCCGACATCGCCGACGCGAAGCAGCCGCTGGACGTGGTGCAGCAGATCCTGCCGACGCTGGAGGAGATCCGTGCCGGGCTGCCGTCCGGCTACCTGCTTGAAACCGGTGGCACGGTGGAGGATTCCACGCGCGGCCAGGATTCGATCAAGGCCGGCATGCCGCTGTTCCTGATCGTGGTGGCCACGTTGCTGATGCTGCAGCTGCGCAGCTTCTCGCGTGCGGCGATGGTGCTGGTCACCGCGCCGCTGGGCATCATCGGCGCGACCCTGTTCCTGCTGCTGTTCCGCGCGCCGTTCGGCTTCGTGGCACTGCTGGGGACGATTGCGCTGGCTGGCATGATCATGCGCAACTCGGTGATCCTGATCGATCAGATCCAGCAGGACATTGACGCCGGGCACGACCGCTGGCACGCGATCATCGATGCCACCGTGCGCCGCTTCCGCCCGATCGTGCTGACCGCGCTGGCCGCGGTGCTGGCGATGATCCCGCTGTCGCGCAGTGCGTTCTACGGTTCGATGGCGATCTCGATCATGGGTGGCCTGATTGTCGGCACCGTGCTGACGCTGGTGTTCCTGCCGGCCCTGTACGCGGCGTGGTTCCGGGTGAAGCCGGATGAGGCAGGCGCTGACAAACCGCACTGACTGACGCGTCAGGTGACGCCCAAAGGCGCAGCGGATGCCTTCCGCTGCGCCTTTTTATTGATACGTGTCAGTAAACGCCCTGCGCCAGCATCGCATCGGCCACTTTGACGAAGCCGGCGATGTTGGCCCCATCCACGTAGTTCACGCTGCCATCGGCCCGCTTGCCGTGGCGCACGCAGTTGGCATGGATATCCTTCATGATCCCGTGCAGACGCTCATCGACATCGGCGTGATGCCAGGACAGGCGCTGTGCGTTCTGGCTCATTTCCAGCCCCGAGGTGGCCACGCCGCCGGCGTTGCTGGCCTTGCCCGGCGCATACAGGGTGCCCGCCTTGAGGAAGACCTCCATGGCCTCGAGTGTCGACGGCATGTTGGCGCCTTCGGCCACGCACAGCACCCCGTTGTCGACCAGGACGCGGGCGTCGTCTTCGTCCAGCTCGTTCTGGGTGGCGCAGGGCAGGGCGATCTCGGCCGGGATGTGCCAGGGGCGCTTGCCGTCCAGGTACTCGAAACGTTTGTCGTCGGCCAGCTCGGACAGGCAACCACGGCGCTCGTTGCGCAGGTCCAGCACCTCCTGCAGCGCCTCCTCATCGAAGCCCTCGCGGGCGTACAGGGTGCCGCCCGAATCAGAGAGCGTGAGTACTTTCGCGCCGAGCTCGATGGCCTTGATCGCCGCATGCTGGGCCACATTGCCAGCGCCGGAAATCAACACCTTCGCGCCATCCGTGTCGCGACGCGCATGGTGCAGCATCTGCTCGACGAAGTAGACGGTACCGAAGCCCGTCGCCTCCGGCCGCATCAAGCTGCCGCCGTAGGACAAGCCTTTGCCGGTGAACACGCAGGCGGCATTGTTGGTGAGCTTCTTCATCATGCCGGCCATGTAGCCGACCTCGCGCGCGCCCACCCCGATATCGCCAGCCGGTACGTCGGTATCCGCGCCCAGGTGGCGATGGAGTTCAAGCATCAGCGCCTGGCAGAAACGCATCACTTCCGTGTCGCTGCGGCCTTTGGGATTGAAATCCGAGCCGCCCTTGCCGCCGCCCATCGGCAGGGTCGTCAGCGCGTTCTTCAGGGTCTGCTCGAACGCGAGGAACTTCAGGATCGATTGGTTCACCGACGGATGGAAGCGCATACCGCCCTTGAACGGGCCGATCGCCGAACTGTGCTGCACGCGCCAGCCGCGATTCACATGGGTCGTGCCGGCGTCATCAGCCCAGGCCACGCGGAACTGGATCACCCGCTCCGGCTCCACCAGCCGCTCCAGCAGGCCGTGTTCCAGGTAGCGGGGGTGGCGCTGCAGGAACGGCCACAGGCTCTGGATCACTTCTTTCACGGCCTGCAGGAATTCCGGCTGATGCGGATCACGCTGGGCCACGTGGTTGAGAAAGTCGTCTGAGGAACGATGATTCAAGGGCTTTCCTTGTTGGGGGCCGGCCGCTGGCAGCGGCGTGACCGACGGGACAGGGAGGCCGTGCGGGATGTAAAAACAGGAACGCGGCCCTCAGGCCGCGTCCTTTGCGATCATTGCAGCTTGGCAAGGACCGCGTCGGTCGCTGCGGCGGTACTCACCGCGAAACCCTTGGCTGCAAGGTCGGCGGTGAACACGCCGTCATCCAGCACGGCATACACCGCTGCCTCGACCGTAGCAGCCTCGTCGTCCAGCCCCAGTGAATGCCGCAGCAGCATTGCCGCGCTGAAGATCGTGGCGTACGGATTGGCGATGCCCTTGCCGGCGATGTCCGGCGCCGAGCCGTGGATCGGCTCGTAGATGCCGACCGCACCCGGCTCGCCCAGCGAGGCCGAGGGCAGCAGGCCGAGCGAGCCGGCCAGCATCGAGGCTTCGTCGGTGAGGATGTCGCCGAACATGTTCTCGGTCACGATCACGTCGTACTCGCGCGGCTTGGCCAGCAGATGCATGGCCATCGAATCGACCAGCTGATGCTCCAGCGCGATCTCCGGGAACTCCTCGCGACCGATCCGCGCAGCGACGTCGCGCCACAGGCGCGAGGTTTCCAGCACGTTGGCCTTGTCCACCGAGGTGACCTTGCCGCGGCGGGTCTGCGCCAGCCGGAACGCGGTGCGCATGACCCGCTCGATCTCGCCCACGCTGTAGCTGCACAGGTCGCTGGCGGTGTCGGCGGTGCGGGTCTTCTCACCGAAGTAGATGCCACCGGTTAGCTCACGCACGACCACGAAGTCCACGCCCTCCAGCAGCTCTGCCTTGATCGGCGAGGCACCGAGCGCAGCCGCATGCGTGCGTACCGGGCGCAGATTGGCGTACAGCCCCAGCGCCTTGCGGATCGCCAGCAGGCCCTGCTCCGGGCGGACCGTGGCGTTCGGGTCGGACCACTTCGGTCCACCCACCGCACCGAGCAGGATGGCATCGGCCTTGCGGCAGGCCTCCAGCGTGGTGGCTGGCAGCGGTTCGCCGTGGCGATCGATGGCGATGCCACCGATGTCGTGTTCCTGGAAACCGAAGGTATGACCGAACCGGGTGGCGACGGCCTCCAGCACCGCCACGGCGGCAGCGGCGACTTCCGGACCGATGCCGTCACCCGGCAATACGACAATCTCAGCGTGCATGTTCAGTCTCGTAACGTTCAATGTCAGGGGTGCGACCCAACAGATACCCCAATTGGTCCACGCCTTCCAGCAGGCAGGTCTGCGAGAAGCCGTCCAGTGGGAAGGCATACACGCGCCCGTCGGGGGTGCGCAGTTCGCGTGCGGCCACATCGATGGTCAGTGCGTCATCCGGGCGCTGCATCAGCGTCTGCACGTCGGCTTCGTCCAGCACGATCGGCAGCAGGCCGTTCTTCAGCGAATTGCCGCGGAAGATGTCGGCGATCTCGCTGCTGACGATGGCGCGCAGGCCCAGGTCGGTCAGTGCCCACGGCGCATGCTCACGCGAGGAACCGCAACCGAAGTTGCGGCCGGCCAGCAGGATGCTGCGGCCCGCGTTGTGCGGCTGGTTGAAGGCGAACGCCGGGTTCGGCACGCCCTCGCTCTGCCAGCGCCAATCGTTGAAGGCATGCTTGCCCAGGCCGACCCGCTCGGTGGTGGACAGAAAGCGCGCGGGAATGATCTGGTCGGTATCGATGTTGGTCTCGCGCAGCACCACGCTGGTCGAGGTCAGGGTACGGAAGCCGCTCATCAGGCCACCTCCAGCGTGGCATACAGTTCACGTGGATCGGCGACGCGGCCGTTCACCGCGGCCCAGGCGGCCGTCATCGGCGAGGCCAGCAGGGTGCGCGAGCCGGGGCCTTGGCGGCCTTCGAAATTGCGGTTGCTGGTGCTGACCGCCAGTTGCCCCGGGGCGACCAGATCGCCGTTCATGGCGATGCACATCGAACAGCCCGGCTCGCGCCATTCGGCACCGGAAGCTCGCACGATCACATCGATGCCTTCGGCTTCGGCCTGGCGCTTGACGATTTCCGAGCCCGGCACCACCAGCATGCGCACGCTCGGGGCGACGCGGCGGCCCTGGAGCACCTGCGCCACTTCACGCATGTCGCTCAGGCGGCCGTTGGTGCAGGAGCCGACGAAGACCACATCCACCGGCGTGCCGGCCAGGGTCTGCCCGGCGTGGAAATGCATGTAGTCCAGACCCTTCTGCGCGGCCGCGTCGTTGGCCGCCGGAATCGGCTGATCCACTGCGATGGCGGTGCCGGGGTGGGTGCCCCAGGTCAGGGTGGGCCGGATGTCGGCGGCATCGATGTGGACCTCCACGTCGAAACGCGCACCGGCATCGCTGCGCAGCTGCGACCACGCGCTGACCGCGGCATCGAAGTCGGCGCCCTTGGGCCCACGCGGGGTGGCGGCCACCCAGTCGAAGGTAATCTGGTCGGGGGCGACCATGCCCGCACGTGCCCCGGCTTCGATGGACATGTTGCACAGCGTCATACGCTGCTCCATGTCCATCGCTTCGATCGCGCTGCCACGGAACTCCAGCACATGGCCGGTGCCGCCGTTGACGCCGATCACACCGATGATGTGCAGCACCACGTCCTTGGCACCGACGCCCTGGGCCAGCGTGCCATCCACCGTGATCGCCATCGTCCTGGCCTTGCGCTGCAGCAGGCACTGGGTCGCCAGCACATGGCCGACCTCGCTGGTGCCGATGCCGAAGGCCAGCGCGCCGAACGCGCCGTGGGTGGAGGTGTGGCTGTCGCCGCAGACGATGGTCATGCCCGGCTGGGTGAAGCCCTGCTCGGGTGCGATCACGTGCACGATGCCGCGGCTGGCCGATTGCAGGTCGAACAGCTCGATCCCATGCTCGGCGCAGTTGGCAGCCAGCATGGCCACCTGCGCCTCGGAGGCGGCGCTGGCGTAGGGCAGCTTGCCGTCGGCGCCGGCCGGCAGGGTGGGCGTGGAATGGTCCATCGTCGCCTTGGTCCGGTCCGGGCGGCGCGGGGAGAGGCCGCGCTCGCGCAGCTCGGTGAAGGCCTGCGGCGAGGTCACTTCGTGGATCAGGTGCAGGTCGATGTACAGCACGGCGGGCGCGCTGTCGGTTTCGGGAACGACGACGTGGGCATCCCACAGTTTGTCGTACAGGGTGCGGGGAGCTGGGGTCATGGACTGGCCTTGCTGCAGTTCGGGGTACGGAGTGGGAGTGCTCAGGCCGCGGCGGTGGCCGCAGGCTGTTCGGCCGTCGCGTTGCGCTGGCGCAGCAGGCGGTTGGCCACCTCCAGCCACGCCAATGCGGAGGCTTCGATGATGTCGCGGCTGGTGCCGGTGCCTTCGTACTCCACGCCCTCGTGGCGCACGCTCAGGTTGGCTTCGCCGCGCGCATCGGCGCCGATGCCCACACTGTGCACGTGGTAGCTGTCCAGCATCAACTGCACGCCGGTGGCGGCCGACAATGCGCCGAACAGGGCATCGACTGGGCCATCGCCCTGCGCCGTCTCGGCCACACGGTTGCCCTCCGGATCGGACAGCTCGACCAGCGCATTGGCGCGGCTGCCGACATCGCTGATCGTCATCGACGCCAGGCGGTAGCCGTTCTGGGTCGCGCTGCCCTGCATCAGGGTCTGCAGGTCGGCATCGGTGACCACGCGCTGCTGCTCGCACAGCGCCTTGAACTGCTCGAACACCAACTTCAGCTCTTCCTCTTCCAGCCAGAAGCCCAGCGCACGCAGGCGCTGGTCGACCGCGGCGCGGCCACTGTGGCGCCCCAGCACCATCTGCGACGACTCCCAGCCGACGTCTTCCGGACGCATGATTTCGTAGGTGCCCCGGTGGCGCAGCATGCCGTGCTGGTGGATGCCGGACTCGTGTGCGAACGCATTGGCACCGACGATCGCCTTGTTGCGCTGGACCGGCATGCCGACCAGGCGCTGCAGCAGCTGCGAGGTGGCGACGATGCGCGGGGTGTTGATGCGCGTGTCTTCATCGTAGAACGCGTTGCGTACCTTCAATACCATCGCGATCTCTTCCAGCGAGCAGTTGCCCGCGCGCTCGCCGATGCCGTTGACGGTGCACTCGACCTGGCGTGCGCCACCTTCGATGGCGGCCAGCGAGTTGGCCACGGCCAGGCCCAGGTCGTTGTGGCAGTGTGCGCTGAAGATGATGCGGTCGCTGTCGGGCACGCCGGCGATCACGCGCTGGAACATGCCGCGGATCTCTTCCGGCGTGGTGAAGCCCACGGTGTCGGGCAGGTTGATGGTGGTGGCGCCGGCGGCCACGGCCACCCGGGCGACCTCGATCAGGAAGTCTTCCTCGGTGCGGGTGGCATCTTCAGCGGAAAACTCCACATCGCCCACGTAGCTGCGGGCCAGGCTGACATGCTTGTGCACCGACTCCAGCACCTGCTCGCGGCTCATGCGCAGCTTGTGTTCGCGATGCAGCGGGCTGGTGGACAGGAATACATGCAGGCGCGGGTTCGCGGCGGCCTCCAGTGCCTTGGCCGAGGTTTCGATATCGGCGGCCAGGCAGCGCGACAGCACGGCCAGGGTCGGCCGACGGACCTCGCGGGCGATCATCGCCATCGCTTCCCGGTCGGATTGGGAGCTGGCCGGGAAGCCGGTTTCCATGACATCCACGCCCAGCTCGTCCAGTGCGCGGGCCATCACCAGCTTCTGCTGCGGACTCATGCTGCAGCCGGGCGATTGCTCGCCGTCGCGCAGGGTGGTGTCGAAAATTCTGATTCGGGGGGAGTTGGGCATGGTCACCAGGAGGTCTCCTCGACGGCTAGGTCGGATGGGATGGCAGTGGTAGGAATCGAAACGGAAATCGGGGGTGTCGCGAGCACGGTTGGTAGGGGCGGGCGTGTTCGCTCGCTGGCGCGGCGGCGCGGTTTGCGCGGGGGGCGGGGACGGATGTCGGCCAGCAGCTGGGCCAGGACCAGCGCATCGATGTTCCCGCCGGAGACCACCGCGCACTTGCGCTTGCCGGCGACACGGCGGCCGGCGGCCAGCGCCAGCGCGCCGGCGCCTTCGGCGATGACGTGTTCTTCCAGCGCCAGCCGCACCAGGGTTTCGCGCAGCTCGGCTTCACGCACGATGACGACATCGTCCAGCAGCGCGCTGCACAGCTTGCGGGTCAGCAAACCGGGGATCTTCACCTTGACGCCGTCGGCCAGCGTGGCGACCGGGGCGATCTCACGCACGTCGCCGCGGATCGCACGGGCCATCGAATCGACGCCCTCGACCTGCGCGCCGACGATGCGCACCCCCTGCGATTTCAGCGCCAGCGCAACGCCGGAGGCCAGGCCACCGCCGCCGATCGGCACGATCACCACGTCAGGCGCATGCGGGGCCAGCTCGATGCCCAGGGTGCCCTGGCCGGCGATCACATCGGGGTCGTCGAAGGCGGACAGGAAACGGTAGCCGTGCTGGTCGGCCAGGGCGCGCGCAAAGGCATAGGCCTCGTCGTAGCTCTCGCCGTGCTGGCGTACGGTGGCGCCCCAGTGGGCGACACCGGCAATCTTGGTGGCGGGCGCACCGTGGGGCATCACGGTGATCGCGGGGATGTTCAGACGGTAGGCGGCCCAGGCCACGCCCTGGGCGTGGTTGCCGGCGGAGGCGCAGATGACCGGGCGGTCATCGCCACGCTCACGCCCGGCCAGCAGTGCGTTCAGGGCGCCGCGCACCTTGTACGACCCGGTGCGCTGCAGGTTCTCCAGCTTCAGCCACACGCCGAAACGTTCGGCGTAATGCAGCGGCGTGGGCGGCAGGAAGCGGCGCAGCCGCGCCTGCGCGGCCAGCACATCGGCGACGCTTACGTCGCCTACCTCCGGTTCCTGCGGGGTGCGGCTAGCCGGCATCGTGCACCCGGCCACGGTGATCATCGCCATGCGGTACGCGCTGCGACGGCGCACGACCGAGAAGACACCTCCGTACCGGCACCGATGCAGCGGTGCGGGCGTTCATGCGGAGACTCCGGGTTCCAGCGCGCTGATGCGCACGGAAACACAGTCGTAGATCTTCTCGATCTGGCGGCGCAGCGTTTCCGGTGGACGGGTGCTGTCCACCACCAGCTGCAGGTGCCAGCGGCCAGCGTCGGCGGCATTGGGCGCGCCCGCGATCGCGCGCGGCGCGAAGCCGCGGCGTTCGGCCATGCCGATCACGCGCAGCAGCGCGCCTTCGGCCGGAGTCAGCACCAGGTCAAGCCGGTATTGCATTGGGGAACTCCTGGGACTGATGGGCAGGGTTGCTTTCCAGCATCGTGCTGTTGGCGTTGTTGGGCGGCACCAGCGGCCACACGTTGGCACGCGCATCGATGGCCACATGCAGCAGCGCCGGGCCGGGCTGGGCCAGCATCGCGGCCAGGCCACCTTCGACATCGTCACGCGCTTCGATGCGCGTAGCCGGAATACCAAACACCTGGGCCAGTGCGGCGAAGTCCGGGTTGTCGGACAGATCGATCTCACTGTAGCGCTCGGCGAAGAACAGCTCCTGCCACTGGCGGACCATGCCCAGCGAGCTGTTGTCCAGCAGCACGATCTTCACCGGCAGGCGGCAGCGGGCGATGGTGACCAGCTCCTGCACATTCATCATGAAACTGCCATCGCCGGAGACCAGCACCACGGTGCGGTCGGGGCAGGCGAACTGCGCGCCCATCGCCGCCGGCAGGCCAAAGCCCATGGTGCCCAGCGCGCCGCTGGTCAGGTGGTTGCGCGGGTGGTTGAAGCGGCAATGCTGGGCGACCCACATCTGATGCTGGCCGACATCGCAGGCGATGATTGCGTCGCTCGGCGCCAGTTCGCTCAGGCGCTTGAGCAGCGCCGGTGCATAGATGTGCTTGCCCGGTGCGTCGTAGCGCGGCGCGAAGCGCTCACGGTGGCCTTCGCAGCGTTTGCGCCAGGCGTCCTGTACGGCCGGCACCGAGGCCGCGGCGGTCAGCGCACGCAGCGCGGTACCGACGTTGCCCGGCACCGCGATGTCGGCGGTGCGCAGCTTGGAGATCTCGTACGCATCGGCATCGATATGCACGACGCGCGCGAACGGCGCGAACTCGTTCAATTTACCGGTCGCGCGGTCATCGAAACGCGCGCCGACCACGACCAGCAGATCGCTTTCCTGCACGGCCATGTTGGCCGCGCGGGTGCCGTGCATGCCCAGCATGCCCAGGTAGTGCGGATGCTGCGGCGGCAGCGCACCCAGGCCGCGCAGGGTCAGCACGGTCGGAATACGGGTAGCCTCGACGAAGGCTCGGAAATCCTCCACTGCATCGCCCAGCGCCACGCCACCCCCGGCATAGATCACCGGCTTCTCGGCCTCGGCGATGGCAGCGATGGTCTGCGCGATGGCCTCGTCCTGCGGGGCAGACGGTGCGACCACCGTGGCCGGCACGTGGTCGGGCAGGTGCGACGCATCGGCCACCTGCACGTCCTTGGGCAGATCGATCAGCACCGGGCCGGGGCGACCCTCGCGGGCGATCCGGAAGGCATCGGCGACGACCTGCGGCAGGTCTTCCACGCGACGCACCAGCCAGCTGTGCTTGACGATCGGCAGGGTCAGCCCGAACACGTCCAGTTCCTGGAACGCGTCGGTGCCCAGCAGCGGGGTGGCGACCTGGCCGGTGATGCAGACCATCGGCACCGAATCCAGCATCGCATCGGCGATGCCGGTGACCAGATTGGAGGCGCCCGGGCCGGAGGTGGCGACGCAGACGCCGACCCGGCCGCTGGCACGGGCGAAACCGTTGGCGGCCAGGGCGGCGCCCTGCTCGTGGCGGACCAGGATGTGCTTCAGCCCGGAATCCACCAGGGCGTCGTAGAACGGCATGATGGTGCCGCCCGGATAGCCGAACAGCGTATGCACGCCCTCGGCTTCCAGGGCCTGCGTCAACCAGCGTGCGCCGTTGCGGGGCGCGGTGCTGTGTGCGGAGGTATTCATGCGGTGACCTTTACGAAAGCGGGTGGGGGAGCCGCGCGTTTTACGCGGCTTGACTTTGCAACCAGACCATCTTGGCGCGCAGTTCTTTGCCTACCTTCTCGATCGGGTGCTCCAGGTCGGCCTGCTTGAACTTGGTGTAGTTCGGCAGGCCGGCTTCGTACTCGGCTACCCAGTTCTTGGTGAAGGTGCCGTTCTGGATATCGGTCAGCACGTCCTTCATGCGCGCCTTGGTGCCGGCGTCGATCACGCGCGGGCCGCTCACGTAGTCGCCGTACTGCGCGGTTTCGGAAATGAATTCCAGCATGCGGGTGATGCCGCCTTCGTAGAACAGATCCACGATCAGCTTCAGTTCGTGCAGCACTTCGTAATAGGCGATTTCCGGCTGGTAACCGGCTTCGACCAGCGTCTCGAAACCGGCCTGCACCAGCGCCGAGGCGCCACCGCACAGCACGGCCTGTTCGCCGAACAGGTCGGTTTCGGTCTCTTCCTTGAAGGTGGTCTGGATCAGGTTGGCGCGCGCACCACCCAGGCCACCGGCGTAGGCCAGGGCGAACTCGGCGGCCTTGCCACTCTTGTCCTGGTAGACCGCCCAGATGCACGGCACGCCACGGCCGATTTCATACTCGCGACGCACCAGCGCGCCCGGGCCCTTCGGCGCCACCAGCACCACGTCCAGATCCTCGCGCGGGGTGATCATGTCGAAGTGCACGTTCAGGCCATGCGCGAACAGCAGCACCGCGCCCTGTTTCATGTTCGGCGCGAGCACGTCTTCGTAGAGTTTCTTCTGCACCATGTCCGGGGTCAGCACGGCGACCAGATCGGCATCCTTCACCGCCTCGGCGGGGGCTTTGACGGTGAAGCCATCGGCCTGTGCCTTGACCTCGGTCGGACCGCCCGGGCGCAGCCCGACGACGACATCGAAACCGGATTCACGCAGATTCAGCGCGTGCGCGCGGCCCTGGCTGCCGTAGCCGACAACAGCGATCTTGATCTGGGGCAGGTCGTTGGTGCTCATGGGGAAGGTCCTTTGGAGGCAAGAAAAAAGAGGGCCGACGGTCAGCGACGCGTCGGCCCATCAGGGGAAGAGGGGGCGCCGGCCTGGCCGCGACCACACGCGAACGCACCCGCCGTGGGGGCGGTGGGCGTCGGCTGGCTCGGGGTGGGCTGGCGGGTCATGGGGAAGGCAACTCGGAGGGGAGGATGGAAATCGAGGGGTTCTGAAACGAAAAAACCCGCACCTGGTCGGGTGCGGGTTTTGATGGATACCTGGCAGTCTTGCTTACACGCCGGTCCGTCCCGCACCTGTTGGTTGGGTAATAAGTACGAGGACGAGAAGCGAATGGATCGAGGCCGCGCCGTGGTCGGCGTGCTCGATGGATTCGCGGGTGGCTGTGCGCTGCAACATGAGATCGAGAAAACCACACGGGTTTTGGCGGTGTCAACCCTGCAAACACAATTTTCATCGGTTTCGCCTGCATCCACCGCAAGGCCCCGCCACACAAGGATGGTTGCGGCTGAAAGCGTTCCGGTGAACCGGAATTCAGTATTTTGCGGCAGCAGATTGCGCGGATCCGGGGCGGTTTCGAGCCGGGTGCATGACCATTGTGGGATGTCATCCGGCGGCCGCTGCCGCCACCATCGGGTGGCTATCACCCATCAGGAACCGCCCCGTGTCCTCTCGCCTTGCCCGCGGCCTGCTCGCCGCCGCCATCCTGTGTTCGCTGCCCGCCGCTGCGATCGCCGCCGACCGGATCACCGGCCATACCTTTGCCACCCGCTCGGAGGTGATCGCCCCGCACGCGATGGCCGCCACCTCCCAGCCCCTGGCCACTCAGATCGCCCTGGACGTGATGAAGGCCGGCGGCTCAGCCGTCGATGCCGCGATCGCCGCCAACGCCGCCCTCGGCCTGATGGAGCCGACCGGCAACGGTGTCGGCGGTGATCTGTTCGCGATCGTGTGGGATCCCAGGACGCGGAAGCTGTATGGCTACAACGGCTCGGGGCGCTCGCCGAAGTCGCTGACCCTGGCCGAGTTCCAGCGCCGCGGCCTGAAGGAGATCCCCGCCACGGGCCCGCTGCCGGTCTCGGTGCCCGGTGCGGTGGACGGGTGGTTCGCCCTGCACGAGCGCTTCGGCCGCAAGCCGATGGCCGACAACCTCGCCCCGGCGATCCGCTACGCCCGCGAAGGCCACCCGGTCGCCGAGGTCATCGCCTACTACTGGGACCGCTCGGTGCCGCGGCTGTCCAAGTACCCCGGCTTCACCGAGCAGTTCACGATCAACGGCCATGCCCCGCGCAAGGGCGAGATGTGGAAGAACCCGAACCTGGCCCACACCCTGGAGCAGATCGCCCAGGGCGGTCGCGATGCCTTCTACAAGGGCGATATCGCCCGCACCATCGGCACGTATTTCAAGGCCAATGGCGGCTACCTGAGCTATGACGACATGGCCAGCCATCACGGCGAGTGGGTTGAACCGGTCAGCAGCAACTACCGTGGTTATGACGTGTGGGAACTGCCACCGAACAGCCAGGGCATCGCCGCGCTGCAGATCCTTAACGTGCTGGAAGGCTACGACTTCTCCAAGATTCCCTTCGGCTCGCCCGAACACGTGCACCTGTTCGTGGAGGCCAAGAAGCTGGCCTTCGCCGACCGCGCGCGCTTCTATACCGACCCGGCGTTCCATCCGGCCCCGGTCGGCAGACTGATTTCCAAGGGCTACGCCGCCGAACGCCGCACGCTGATCTCGATGGACAAGGCGTTGAGCGAAGTACAGCCGGGTACGCCCAAGCAGTTGCAGGAAGGCGACACGATCTACATGACCGTGGCCGATGCCGACGGCATGATGGTCTCGCTGATCCAGTCCAATTACCGCGGCATGGGCAGCGGCATGGCGCCTCCGGGCCTGGGCTTCATTCTGCAGGACCGTGGCGAGATGTTCGTGCTGCGCAAGGATCACCCGAACGGTTATGCGCCGGGCAAGCGTCCGTTCCAGACCATCATTCCGGGTTTCGTCACCAAGGACGGCAAGCCGTGGATGAGCTTCGGGGTGATGGGCGGTGCGATGCAGCCGCAGGGCCATGCGCAGATCGTGATGAACATGGTCGACTTCGGGATGAATCTGCAGGAAGCCGGCGATGCGCCACGCATCCAGCATGAGGGCTCGACCGAGCCGACCGGGCAGGCGACGGCGATGAGCGATGGCGGCGAGGTGAATCTGGAAACGGGCTTCCCCTACGAGACGGTGCGTGCGCTGATGCGCAAGGGCCACCGTGTTGTGTTTGCGGATGGCCCGTACGGTGGGTATCAGGCGATCCTGCGTGATCCGGAGACCGGGGTGTACTACGGGGCGTCGGAAAGCCGCAAGGATGGGCAGGCGGCGGGGTACTGATTCTCTCGTGCTCCGTAGTGCCGACCGTTGGTCGGCAGAAGCGCAGGGCAGTGCGTAAAGCAGGGCGCAAAGCAGTGCGTAAAGCAGGGCGTAAAGCAGGGCGTAAAGCAGGAGGCTTTGGGGCTGCGGGTAGTGGGCCGGCCTGGGTGGGTTCGCGGGACACGCCGTGAATCCGTCCATGGAGGCTCATGTCGCCGCATCCATGCGGCTCATGGTCCCGCCAACCCACCCAGGCCGACCCACCCACAGTGGGTCGGCGCGCATGCGAAAGCGGTAGAGCCACGCCATGCGTGGCTCCTTTTTCCTCAACGATGATCCGATGCGTCAGGTGCACGGTGCTGTGCCGAGCGTTGCTCGGCTGCGTTGCCCGAATTACCCCAAGCGCACTGCGCGGAACGTCGACTGTGTCGAGCTTGGCTACGCTGCTCGCGTTGGAACTCTGACACTGTAAGTCGGGCGCGCCTTGCCTAGCACTGCTCGGCGGCTTTACCAGAACCACCTTAAAACTGTGAGCGGGACGGGGCGGGTGGGTTGTCGGGACCATGAGCGCCATGGATGGCGCGACATGAGCCTCCAAGGGTGAAGGCGCATGGCTTGCGAGGCACTGCCTCGCATGCGACTGAACGCCCAGCCGCCAGCGGCTGGGCCGGGCCGCGGAGCGGGATTCACGGCGTGTCCCGCCAACCCACCCGCCCCGGCCCGCCCACCGATAGCCCGGAAGCGAGGCGCTCCATGCGACCAACCCGACCCGTCCGACCCCTCCGACCCCTCCGACCACCCTAAGGCGCTCGAGCCGCCTCATCGCGCGTCTCTTCCTGCGCCGCAATCTCCCGCTCGATCCACTCGTCCATCAACCGCCGCGCACGCTGCGCACGGCGCCGCTGCAGCGCATGCTCCATGTCCAGCACCCGGTACAACGACCACATCACCGCCAGCATCAACAACGCGAACGGCAATGCCGCGATCGTGATCATCCCCTGCAGCGCATTGAGGCCACCGGCCAACAACAGCACGCCTGCGATCAGCGCAATCGCCACGCCCCACACCATCCGGCGCGCCAACGGCGGATCACCGGCTTCCTCGGTCGACATCGTCGCCAGAACCAGTACCGCCGAATCGGCGGAGGTCACGAAGAAGATCATCAACAGCACCAGCGCAATCACCGATAGCACCGTCGGCATCGGCAGGCTGTCGAACATCGTGAACAACACCGTCTCGTAGCCATTGCCCAGTGCCTGCGCCAGATCCACGTGGCCGAAGATCTGCGACCACAGGGCCGTCCCGCCGAACACCGAGAACCACAGGAAGCCGAGCACGCTCGGCGCGATCACCACGCCCAGCACGAATTCACGGATGCTGCGCCCGCGCGATACGCGTGCGATGAACGAGCCTACGAAGGGGGCCCACGCGATCCACCAGGCCCAGTAGAAGATCGTCCAGTCCGCCACCCACGTGCTGCCCGAGAACGGCGACATGCGCAGGCTCATGGTGACCAGCGAATTGAGATACGAGCCGATCGTCGTGGTGAACGTATCGAAGATGAAGCCGGTCGGCCCCAGTACCAGGATCAGCGCCAGCAGCAGCGCCGCCAGGCCGAGATTGAAGTTGGACAACCACTTGATGCCGCGGTGCACGCCGCTGGTGGTGGAGGCCATGTACAGCACGAACGCTACCGCGATGATGGTCAGCTGCACCGGCACAGTGGCCTGGATGCCGAACACGCGCTCAAGGCCGGCCGCGATCTGGATCGTGCCGAAGCCCAGCGTCGTTGCCACGCCGATCGCCGTGGCGACCACGGCTGCGACGTTGACCACGGTGCCCATCCAGCCGCGATGATGCGCGCCGATGATCGGCTGCAGCAGATCGCTGATCAGCCCACGGCCGTTGCGGTTGAACTGGAACCACGCCATTGCCAGGCCGATCAGGGCATAGATCGCCCACGGATGCAGACCCCAATGGAAGAAGGCATAGCGCATCGAGGCGCGCGCCGCCTCCATGCTCTGCGGCGCCAGTCCCTCGGGAGGCTTCACGAAGTGCGAGATCGGCTCGGCCGCGCCCCAGAACACCAGGCCGATGCCCATGCCGGCGGCGAACAGCATCGACATCCAGCTGGCGTTGGAGAAGTCGGGTTCGGCATCTTCGCCGCCGATGCGCAGCGAACCGAAGCGGCCGAAGGCCAGGTACATCAGGAACGACAGGGTGATGAACACCACCAGCAGGTACAGCCAGCCGGTACTGCGGATGATGGTGGACAGGCCGCTCTGGACGACCTCGTTGAAGGGGCCCGGCGCGAGGCCGGCGATCAGCACCAGCAGTGCGACCAATGCAATGGAAATGCGGAACACCATGCAGGCGTGTCTCCGATCAGTAGGGGCGAGCCGAGGCTTGCAATCTCCAGCGGCACAGCGGCAACGACTGGGGCGGATCAAGCCGGTCGAGGCCGGTCAGTACGGACGTCAATGGCGTCGAGCAGAGCGTGGCGTACGCGCGATCGGGACGTCACTCCCTGATCGCACCGCATACCGCGCTGCAGCATGGTAGTGCATCGGGTGTCGGCGCTTTGTTCACACCCAAGGCCAAACACGTCAGCCCGTCTGCCGCCAGCGCGCCGACGGTCGTCGCTTTGTGCTCTAATTCGCCCCGAAGCGGGGGTACCGCGGCCCAGTGGCCAAGGTTGAGACAGTCCCTTCGAACCTGATCCGGTTGATACCGGCGTAGGGAAGCTTCGCATCTGCAGATGCATCGCGCCGTCGGGCCACCGCGCCCGGAGACCGCCCGCGATCCGTCCGTCGAGCGCCGCCGTTTCGTCCCTCCCATGCGACTCCCTCGCATAGAACCGCACATTCCTGTGCGGGGATTGAACCTAGGACGATGCCTCGATGAACGCCCAGCTCTCCGCCCTGCAGCAACAGGCCCAACACCTCTCCGACTCCGTCACCCGGCCGATTCCCGGCTCGCACAAGATCCACGTGCAGGGTTCGCGCAGCGACCTGCGGGTGCCGATGCGCGAGATCACGCTGACCCGCACGCCTACCCTGTTCGGCGGCGAAGAGAATGCGCCGGTCACGGTGTACGACACCTCCGGCCCCTATACCGATCCGGCTGTCGCTATCGACCTGTCGGCCGGTCTGCCCGCGCTGCGCGCTGCCTGGGTGGCCGAGCGTGGGGATACCGACGTGCTGGATGGCCTGAGCTCCGCCTTCGGCCGCTCGCGTGAGACCGACGCACGTCTGGACGCCGTGCGGTTCCCCTCGCGGTTGCAGCCACGGCGGGCAAAGGCGGGTGCCAACGTCACCCAGATGCACTACGCGCGCCGCGGCATCATCACCCCGGAAATGGAGTTCGTGGCGATCCGCGAGAACCAGCGCCTCGAGGCGGTCCGGGACGCTACGCTGCTCAAGCAGCATCCGGGGGAATCCTTCGGGGCTTCGATCCCCAGGATCATCACCCCCGAGTTCGTCCGCGACGAGATCGCCCGCGGCCGCGCCGTGTTGCCCAACAACATCAACCACCCGGAAAGCGAGCCGATGATCATCGGTCGCAACTTCCTCACCAAGATCAACGCCAACATCGGCAACAGCGCCGTTTCCTCGGGGATTGCCGAGGAAGTGGAGAAACTGGTCTGGGCGATACGCTGGGGCGGTGACACCGTGATGGACCTGTCCACGGGCAAGCACATCCATGAAACCCGCGAATGGATCCTGCGCAATTCGCCGGTGGCGATCGGCACCGTGCCGATCTATCAGGCGCTGGAAAAGGTCGATGGCCGCGCCGAGGAACTGAACTGGGAAATTTTCCGCGACACCCTGATCGAGCAGGCCGAGCAGGGCGTGGATTACTTCACCATCCACGCCGGCGTGCTGCTGCGCTACGTGCCGCTGACCGCCAAGCGCGTGACCGGCATCGTCTCGCGCGGCGGCTCGATCATGGCCAAGTGGTGCCTGGCGCACCACAAGGAGAACTTCCTCTACACGCACTTCGAGGACATCTGCGAGATCATGAAGGCCTACGACGTGACGTTCTCACTGGGCGACGGCCTGCGCCCGGGCTGCATCGCCGATGCCAACGATGCCGCGCAGTTCGGCGAGCTGGAAACACTGGGCGAATTGACGAAGATCGCCTGGAAGCATGATGTGCAGACCATGATCGAAGGCCCCGGCCACGTGCCGATGCAGCTGATCAAGGAAAACATGGACAAGCAGCTGCGCGAGTGCGGTGAGGCACCGTTCTATACGCTGGGCCCGCTCACCACCGATATCGCCCCGGGTTACGACCACATCACCAGTGCGATCGGTGCGGCCATGATCGGCTGGTACGGCACCGCGATGCTCTGCTATGTCACCCCCAAGGAACACCTCGGCCTGCCCAACCGCCAGGACGTGCGCGACGGCATCATGGCCTACCGCATCGCCGCGCACGCCTCGGATCTGGCCAAGGGCCATCCTGGCGCGCAGGTGCGCGACAACGCGCTGAGCAAGGCGCGCTTCGAATTCCGCTGGGAAGACCAGTTCCATCTCGGGCTGGATCCGGAGAAGGCCAAGGAATTCCACGATGAAACGCTGCCCAAGGACGCGCACAAGCTGGCCCACTTCTGTTCGATGTGCGGGCCGCACTTCTGCTCGATGAAGATCACCCAGGACGTGCGTGACTATGCGGCGGGGCAGGGCCTGGAGGAGCAGAAAGCGTTGGAGGCCGGCATGGCCGAGAAGGCCGCGCAGTTCCGCGATCTTGGCGCCGAGGTATATCGCCAGGAGTGAGGCACCGGCCGGGGCGGCATGCGCCGCCCCGGTCATCATCCAGGCCCCGCATGATTCCGGCTAAGCTCGGCGCGACCAGACAGGGCGGGGACGACGATGGCGATAGCACGCAGCACCAAATGGCTGGCGATTGCGCGCCGGCATCCTTCTGCCTGGCTGCTGGCGGTGCAGTTGCTCGGTGTGCTGCTGTACCCGGCGATGGACGAGGCCGGTGCCAGCCGCGCGCTGTTCGGTGCGTTCGGCATCGCCGTGCTCGGCCTGGCGCTGTGGGTGGTGAGGCGCAGCCCGCTCGGGATGTGGGTGGCGCTGGTGCTGGCGATTCCCTCCGTGGTGTTCTCCATCTCAGGCGCCCTGTTGGAACGCCCGGCGCTGGTCACGACCGCGCAGCTGCTCGAGTGCCTGCTGTACTTCTATACCGCCGGCAGCCTGATCGCCTACATGCTGCAGGACCACAAGGTCACCCGCGACGAACTGTTCGCCGCAGGCGCCACCTTCACGCTGTTGGCCTGGGCGTTCGCCTTCGCCTTCGCGGTCTGCCAGCAGTGGTACCCGGGCAGTTTCGTGGCCACCAGTGAGAGTGAACTGCGCACGTGGATGGAGCTGCTTTATCTGAGCTTCAGCTTGCTGTCCGGGGTCGGGTTGAGCGATGTCGTACCGATCCACTCGCAAGCACGCGCGCTGGTGATGCTCGAGCAGTTCGCCGGTGTCATGTATGTCGCGCTCGTCGTCTCGCGCTTGGTCGGTCTCACCATGATCCGCCGCATACAAAGCTGAATCGCGCATAAAAAGTTCGCGCCCGGAGGCGCGAATGCTGAATCTATTTATGTGAATTCGTCGGCGAGAGAGAGCCTGTTGTTGGCCACACGCACAGGTGCGGTTAACCCACATAGGCTAGTATTCGCGCGCTTCAGTGTTTTTGCGCTTTGCGCTGATGCCTTGTGCGGAATCTGGCGGTTCGTTCGGTCGTTGTCGATTGTGATGAATGCTGCGTTCCAGTAGTCCTGCATTCACTCGTGTCACCGGAATGATCATCAACGACAGTGAGCGACCGTCAGCCGATGTAGTTCGAATCGGCGATTGCACCGTCATTCTTTCCTCGCGGGAAGTGATGGTGGTGGGCGTGCGTCGCCCGCGTCGGCTGACGCCGAAGGCGTTGGGCGTACTGAAGGCCTTGATGCGCTCGCCGGGCGCAGTGGTGACCCGCGACGAACTGTTCGCCGAGGTGTGGCCCGATACGTTGCCTACCAACGATGTGTTGACCCAGGCCGTCACCCAGCTGCGCAAGGCCTTCGCGACCGACGAAGAGGCCGGCACCGCGTATATCGAAACCATTGCCAAGACCGGCTACCGCCTGCTGGTGCCGGTGAGTGCGGTCGAGGAAGTGCGGGGTCTGGAGGCGATGGAGGGCGTGGACGCCAATGTGCCGGGCGCTGCCGAGGTGCTGCCCCCGCGGGCGCCGCCGTCGCGCAAACGCGGTGACAGCCCGCTGCGCCGGCAGTGGCGGCGTACCCGCCGCTACATCCTGCTCGCCATCGGCGTGGCGATGCTGGTCGCCCTGCTGGTCATGGCCGCCTTGCTGGTCCAGCGTGAACCGCCTGCCTCGGCGCTGGATGCGGCGGTTGAAGATGGCACCCGCGTGATCGGCAGTCCGCAGCGGCCGTACCGGCTCATCACCGCCACCGCGGGCTTTGAAACCTATCCGACGCTGTCGCCGGATGGTTCGCAGGTTGCCTACGAGGCCGATATGCCTTCACGCAAGGGCAGCGTCATCAAGGTGCAGACCTCCGGCAATGCGCCGGCCCGCATCCTGATGGATACCCCGGCCACGTACTCGGACCGGTTCCCGAACTGGTCGCCCAACGGGCGGGACATCGCGTTCGCGCGGTTTGGCCCGGACGGCAGCTGCGAGGTCATCATCGCCAGCGCCACCGGCGGCGCGCTGCGTCACGTCACCCGCTGCGATGGCACCGAACTGCTCAGCTTCGACTGGACGCCGGATGGGCGCGGCCTGCTGTTCGGATCGCTGTCGGGCAAGTACGCACACCGCGGCATCCGCATTCTCACCCTCGCCAGCGGCAGCTGGACCGCGCTCGATTACCAGATCGATCCGGACAGTTTCGAGTACGCGCCGCGCTACTCGCCCGATGGGCGCTGGATCGTGTTCGTGCGCAACCCGCAGGTCGGTGATCTGTGGCGGATCCCGGCCGGGGGTGGCACCCCGGAGCAGCTCACCAATGATTCGGCCGAGATCCGCGGCTGGGCGTGGCGCAGCGATAGTCGCCACATCGTGTTCGGCCGCCGCGTGGACAGCGAAGCACGCCTGTATGAGCTGGACACGCGCACCCGCACACTGCGTGACCTGGGGCTCGACGACGCCCAGTCGCCGGCGCTGTCGCGCAGCAACAACATGCTGGCGTTCATGCATCGGCGGGCGCAGTTCGGCCTGTTCAAAGTGCCGATCGCCGCCGATGGTCGCCCCGGCACGCCGGAGCGCCTGTTTGCTTCGGGCGGACGCGACGCGCAGCCGATGATCGCGCCGGACGGCCGCCAACTGGTCTTCAGCTCCAACCGCTCCGGCAGTTACGCGCTGTGGTGGGCCGACCTGCAGCGTCCTGAATCGCTGCGGCCGATCGAGGGCCTGCGCCCGGAAACCCGACAGATCCCGGACTGGTCGCGCGACGGGCGCCACCTGCTGGTGCTGGGGCGCGATGAACACGCCAACCCGGCGATCTTCGAAGTCTCTCCGCGTGATGAGCAGACCGTGCGCCTGGCGGTACCGGTGGCGCAGCCGCTGCAGGCCCTGTACGGGCAGCAGCCGGAACAGCTGCTGGTGGTCGAGCGTGATCGCGATGAACGCATGCGCCTTTCCCTGTTTGATCGCAGCAGCACCCCATGGCGCTTGCTGGGCAGCATCGATGGCGTTTCCCAGGCACGGTATGACGTCGCCGACGAGCGTGTGCTGTTCACACGGTTGTCGGCCAGCGGTCTGTGGTCGGCCGATGCGGCCCTGAGCCCGCAGAGCATTCGCCAGGTGCGCAGCGACCAGCCCTCGCGCTGGCGCTACCGGGCATGGACCGTCTCCGGCAACGGGCAGATCGATTACCTGTCCAACCGCGCCGACTGTGCCACCGTGTTCGCCCGGCTCAGCGCGACCTCCAGCGACAGTGCCCACTGCCTGGATGCCGATCGGCTGGGAACCGGCAACGGCTTCAGCGCAAATCCGGACGGCAGTGCGGTGTACGTGGCCCTGGCCGTCGCCGATGGGTCCGACATCGGCATCATGAGCCTGCCCGAACCGACCTCTTCGTTCTTCCCGGCCTTCTCCAACCTGCTGTTTATGAAGGGAAAAGACCCTTCGTAAGTTCTTCGTGAGGTTGTCGTGGCGAATTCGGATCAATCTCGCCAGGACGTCCTGAGGGCAGTGGCCTGATTTGGCAAAACTGCACGCCAGCAAAGGCAAACTCACGGTGCAGTCATGCGTCAGCTCTCTTTGGCCGATCGCGGTCAATCTCTCTCCCTGGACAAAGCCATCGACGACGGCGCGCTGCCGAACTGCCTGGGCGTGGCCCGGCTCGGCAGCCTGCAGACCGCCGGCACCACGTTCACCGTCTGGATGCAGGTCCGTGGCAGCGCCTGGGTGGAGTCCAAGGAGGGCAAGTTCCGCCTTCGTCAGCGTGAGTGGATCGCCTTCGAGAAGGATTCCAAGCCGATGGTGCAGGCCGGGCGTGATGGTCTGTGCATCGGCTTGAGCCTGTCGCCGGATGCGCTGCGCGCGCTGGGTGAGCTGGCCGACTGCAACCTCTACGCGGGCCGCGGCACGATGACGCGGGGCGAAATGCGCGTGGCGATGCGCCTGTGGCGTGACGCGCTGACCAGCGAAAGGCCGATGCAGGGCCTGCGCCCGGCGTTGCTGCATCTGGCCGCGCTGCAGCAGGGCATGGCGACCGGAGTGCAGCGTTGCCCGGGCCGTTCGCGCAGCCGCAAGCGGCAGGTGTTCGGGCGCATGCAGCGCGCGCGTCTCTATCTGGAAGGCAACAGCCACCGTGTAGTGCGCATCGGTGAGCTGGCCGAGCTCACCAACTTCTCCAGCTGGTATCTGTCCAAGACCTTCCAGAGCCTGTATGCGGAGAGCCCGCAGTCGCTCTCGGCGCGCCTGCGTCTGGAGCGCGCGGCCGATCTGCTGCGTGATACCGACATGATGGTGGGCGAGGTCGCTGCCGCCAGCGGGTTTGACAACTGCTGCAGCTTCGCACGGGCGTTTCGGGCCCGTTTCGGGTTGTCTGCGTCACGCTACCGTGAGGCGGGTGCGAACCTGTCGCCAGAGTCGGCAAAGTCTTCGGTTGCATCACGCAAATAATTAGCTGCAACGCAATCGTAACTTTCCGAGGCGGTTTAACACGCTACTAACGTACCTCGGAGAGATAAATGAATTTTCGTACTCCCGCAGTGCGGCTGGGCCTTCTGCCCGCCGGCATTGCGCTTGCTCTGTCGCCGACCTTCGCTTCCGCACAGGAAGCCAAGGGCGCGACCGACCTGGATCGCATTGAAGTCACCGGTTCGCGCATTCGTGGCGCCAACATGGAGACCCAGCAGCCGATCCTGACGCTGAGCCGTGAGAACCTGGAAAAGCAGGGCTTCACCTCGGTCGCCGACGTGCTGCAGAACCTGACCTCGGCCGGCTCGCCGGCCATCTCGCGTTCCGAGTCGCTGGCTTCGGGCGAAGACGTCGGCGGTTACTACGTCGACCTGCGCAACCTGGGCGCCGAGCGTACGCTGGTGCTGATGAACGGCAAGCGCCTGGGCGCTACCACCAGCGGCCTGCAGGATCTCAGCCAGATTCCGATGTCCGCTGTCGAGCGTATCGAAGTGCTGAAGGACGGCGCGTCGGCCATCTATGGTTCCGACGCCATTGCCGGCGTGGTCAACGTCATCACCCGCAAGCGCTTCAACGGCGCTGAGGCTGGCGTCTACGTCGGTCAGTACGGCGAAGGCGACGGCCAGACCAACCAGTACTCCATGACCTTGGGCTCGGAAGGCGAGCGTGGCGGCGTGACGCTGTCCGCCGAGTACGCCAAGTCTGATCCGGTGTGGGCAAAGAACCGTTCGTTCAGCCGCTCGGGTAACGGCGGTCCGAACTATCCGGGTTCGGGCTTCAGCCCGATCACCGAGCGTGGCACCTGGTGCGATCCGCGCGTGTGGGGCAACTGCCTGCCGTCGGATGACGAGAATGCGCCGCTGCCGGAGTGGAACACCCTCAACGCTGGCGGTGATCCGAAGAACGCAGCCGATTACCACAAGCTGACCGCGGGCGAGTATTCCAACGCCAACGAGCAGATGATGGTCTCGACCGGCATCGAACGTAAGTCCGTGTACGTCAACGGCAACTACGATCTGACCGACGCGATCACCTTCAACGCCGACCTGCTGTACAACCAGCGCACCACCAAGCAGCAGATCGCCGGTTATCCGTACCAGTCGCAGGCGTTCGGTACCCCGCTGGCGGCCGACAGCGCGTTCAACCCGGGCGTTGGCCAGGACGTTGAATTCCGTCGTCGCCTGTGGGAAGTGCCGCGCACCACCGACAGCGACATGAAGACCCTGCGCTTCGCCCCGACCGTCAGCGGCTTCTTCGAGCTCGGCGGCAAGACCTGGGATTGGGACGTCGGTGCGCTGTGGAACCGTAACGAACTGACCAAGACCGGTCACGGCGACATGAGCCTGATCGCGTCGCGTCAGGCCCTGGGCCAGTCGTTCATCAACGGCCAGGGTGTCGCCCAGTGCGGTTCGGCTGCGAACCCGGTCCCGCTGACCGATTGCCGTCCGTGGAACCCGCTGCTGCCCTACGGCGTGGCTGGCCAGGGCTCGCTCGCGGATCCGGAACTGCAGAAGTTCCTGTTCCCGACCTTCACCGATACCGGCCTGACCAAGACCACCAGCTACACCGCCAACCTGTCGGGCGCCGTGCTCGACCTGCCGGCCGGTGAACTGGGTGTTGCGATGGGTTATGAACACCGCAAGGAAGAAGGCCGCTTCGTGCCGGACGCCTTCGCGCAGTCCGGTGAGAGCACCGGTCTGGGTTCGACCACCACTGCCGGTGGTTACAGCCTCAACGAGGTGTACCTGGAGCTGAACGTTCCAGTGCTGGCCGACATGGCCTTCGCCAAGGAACTGAGCTTCAACGTTGCCAGCCGTTACTCCGATTACAGCAACTTCGGCAACACCCTGAACTCCAAGTTCGGTCTGGTGTGGCGTCCCATGGACGAGCTGCTGGTCCGTGGCACCTGGGCTGAGGGCTTCCGCGCTCCGACCATCAGCGATCTGTACGGCGGCAGCGCCAGCAGCTTCGAGCAGTACGTGGATCCGTGCGGCACCGGTTCGGCCAACTCGGTCGCCGGCAACGCAGCCTGCACCGCGGCCGGCGTCTCGCCGAACTACGTGCAGCTGGGCCAGGGTTCGGTACCGTGCGAAACCTATCCGTGCGCTACGCCGGATCAGTTCATCCGCACCGCCAATGCCAACCTGAAGCCGGAAACCTCCACCAGCAAGACCGCTGGCATCGTGTGGAGCCCGCGTTGGGTCCAGGGTCTGGACATCTCGCTGGATTGGTACAACTACAAAATCGAGAACATGATCATTCTCGACGACGTGGACCGCATCCTGCGTGATTGCTACATCCTCGGCGACGCATCGCGTTGCGCAGCGCATACCCGTGCGGCCGATGGTCATATCGACAGCCTGACCTACTCCATCACCAACCTGGGTGCGATGGAAACCGAAGGCTACGATCTGGGCATCAAGTACCGCATGCCGGAAACGGCGTTCGGCAACTTCAGCTTCAACTGGGACACCAGCTACGTCGCCAAGTATGACGAGCAGGGCCAGAACGCTGCCGGCCAGAGCATCACCATCGGTCGTGTCGGTGAAGCGGGCATCTTCCGCGTGCGCTCGAACCTGGGCGTCAACTGGGAGTACGGTGATTTCGGCGTCAACTGGACGGCTCGTTACTACTCGGGCATGAAGGAAAATTGCGTCACCAACCGTCCGTGCACCGATCCGAACCACATGGCCAACGGCGAAGCCGATGCGCTGCGTTGGGTGGGCTCCAACACCTTCCACGACCTGCAGGTCAGCTGGAAGGCGCCGTGGGATGCCACCATCGCCGTGGGTGCGAACAACGTGTTCAACCACCAGGGTCCGATCATGTTCTCGGCACCGAACAGCAGCTTCCCGTACTACGGTGGCTTCGACATCGGTCGCTTCCTGTACATGAAGTACACCCAGCGCTTCTGATCCATCGAAGCAGTGGTGCAGAAAGAGGAGGGCGGACCGCAAGGTCCGCCCTCTTTTGCGTTGTGGGGTAAGGAAACTCTGAGTTTCAGCGAACGGTGATCCGTTTCACAATTCGAACGGAAATGCAGTTGATACCGTCAATCGGTCCAATCGTGGACGATGGAGAGATCGATATGAAAATGACGCTCGCTCAGAAATTTTCGGCCGTATTTCTTGCCTCGCTCGCGCTTGGCGCCAGTGCATCGCCCAGCCTGATCATCTGTGGAGGAGGGCGCTACTGCGAAGGCGTCCGTGCCGAATGCCTGGCCGAAGGCCGCTCGGCTGCCATGTGCGAGCGCCTCTGGCGAGATTGCGTACTGGACGCCTGTCCGCAGCGCTGAAACGACGATGGCGCGCCAGCAGGGCGCGCCATCCTGGTCACTCCCCACCGGATACTCAGGCGTCGCTGGCAACCAACCCCATCAGCGCATTGGCATGCTCGCGCCACTGCGGCAGCTTGTTGAGCACGCCGGCACGCTGCAGATACTCCTCATCGACCGGATCGCCATTGATCAGCGCCAACGCGACGTGGACCGCACCGGTGACCCAGAAGCTGCGGGTGTTCGAGCGTTGCGGCTGCAGGTGGAAGGCCACCGCTTCGATGATCGGCATCGGCAGGCCCCACAGGCCCAGCAGATAGGCACCTGCCTCGGCATGGCCGGGGCGATCGTCGCCGGCATCCTCCGGCGTGCGTTCGTTGCGCACGCCCGGCAGCAGCAGGCCGATGTCGGCCAGCAGGGCGGCGGTGGCGCCGAGCTCCGCGCTGGATTCGGGCAGCAGCTTGGCCGCCAGGCGCGAGGCCAGCAGCGCGCGCTGCTGCAGCGAGTTGCGTTCGGCACCGGAGAGCGGCTGCGCGGAGAACACCTCGCTGGCCAGGACCAGGTCGCGAAGGGTCGACAGCCCCAGACGGGTGACGGCGGTGCGCAGGTCGGAAATGATCCGCCCATTGTTGAAGAACGCCGAGTTGGACAACTGCAGCACCTTGGCCGCGATGGCCGGGTCGGCCGCGACCAGCTTGGCCACATCGGCGGTGTTGGTGTCGTCGTCGTGTTCCAGCGCCTGGGTGAGGGTCAGATACAGATGGGGCGGCGAGGGCAGCTTCTCGATCCGGCCGATGGCGCTGCGCAGGCGCGCGCTGTCGAGCAGTTCACGCAGCTCTTCCAGGCTGGTCAGGGCTTCCAGCAGGACTTCCGGGGCCAGCGGCATCGGCAGGAACCGATGGGCCACGCCGATCAGGCGCGCCGGCGGCGGGCGGTTGCCATGCTCGGCATCCACCAGCGCGATACGGATGGTCTCAGGGCGCAGCGTACGGATCTGGCCGAGCAGCGTGGTGGCGTTGAGATCGGGCAATTGCGGGCACACGATCACCGCATCCACCGGCGAACCGGCGACGATGCCCATGGCACTCTGGCCATCGGTAGCGGTCAGCGGTTGCCACTCTTCCCCAAGATCGGCAATGAATTCCAACAGCTCAGCCGACAGGCTGGCTTCGTCCCCAACAAGCAGAATGCGCACGACACGGTCCCCTGGCTGACCACGGTGAAACGCACCGTGGACGGTGTGAAGAGACGCAATGTACCCAATCCGGCACGAATAGTGATGTGCCGCATTGAAAAAACGTGATGCACATCGCTCCGGCAGGGGGTGCCGGAGCGCTGCAGGTCAGTCTCAGGCGATGTTGCCGAGGTAGCGCTGGTGCGCTTCGACCAGGATCTTCTTGGCTTCGGCGGCGCCGCCCCAGCCATCGAGCTTGACCCACTTGCCCTTTTCCAGATCCTTGTAGTGCTCGAAGAAGTGGCCGATGCGCTCCAGCCAGTGGCTGGACACCTGCTCGATGTCTTCCACGTGGGCATAGCCACTGAACACCTTGGAGATCGGCACGGCCAGGATCTTCTCGTCGCTGCCGGCCTCATCGCTCATCTTGAGCACGCCGACCGGACGGCAACGCACCACCGAGCCCGGGACCAGCGGCAGCGGCAGCACCACCAGCACGTCGGCAGGATCGCCATCGCCACACAGGGTGCTCGGCACGTAGCCGTAGTTGCACGGGTAGCGCATCGGGGTGGAGAGGATGCGGTCGACGAAGATCGCGCCGGTTTCCTTGTCCACTTCGTACTTCACCGGCTCGGAATCCTTCGGGATCTCGATGATGACGTTGATTTCTTCCGGCGGGTTCTTGCCCGGCGAAACGAGTTCCAGACCCATGGGTGTGCTCCAGCTGAGAGGGGGTAGGGCGCAAAGTCCGCCATTTTATGCCTTTGCCGGTCAGCGTGCAGCGGCTGTGTTGCCGATCGGCCGATCCCGGGGCGGGACGGGACCAGGGAGAACCCCCGTCCGCCCGGCAGGGTGGGCAGGCCACCACCTGATGGTGCCGCCAATCCTTACCCCGGCCCGGGCAGAGGCCCGATGGTCGTGCCTGGCCGGGCGGTCGATCATCGCCATGAACCCGCCTGGAGCCTGGTGATGACCCTGACGAACCGGATGGCCTGCCTGTCGATGGTGCTGGCCCTGTCCACCGCGACCGTAGTCGGCGAGGCCCGCGCCCACACCGGGCCCTACGTGGATCTGGTCGACTTTCCCTACAACGAAGCCAACTGGGACCGCTTCTACGATCTTCAGGATCATCTGACCCGGGAGTTCCATGACCTGTGTGGCGCAAGGTACTGCCAAGGTGCCTATGCCAACCACATCCTGCTGCAGTTCCGCTGCTCGGTGCAGGTGGCCAGCGGGAGCGTCGGCGCATGCACGATGGTGATCGGCGCCGGCAATCTCGAGGTGGACGCCACCAGCGGCAAGGTGGTGCCTGACAGCCGCACCTGGGCCTGCGCGGCGCCGCTGGTGCCGGGGACGTCCGTGGAGGCACTGCATGCCGCGCTCGGGCGGCGTGACGCGCTGATCCTGCCGCTGCCCGGCGCGAACCAATCGATGCACGACGCGCTGTTCGACTGCCTCAACTGACCACGCACTCATCCAACGCGGTACAGGAGATACGCATGAAACCGATTGTCCCGAACGTTCTGCTGGCGCTGATGATCTGCAGCCTTCCGATGGACGGGCGCACCGAAGAGACCTTCATCGATGCACGCAACTATCCGAGTCAAGCGGCTGGCTGGGAGCGCTTCCGGGCGGTGGAAGCCCGGCTGGTCCGGGGCTTCGACGACATCTGCGGCGACACCTTCTGCGAAGGCGAGTACCACAACCTGCAGGCACTGCGCTTCCGCTGCTCGGTCGAGGCGGCCAACGGGCGGGTGGAAGAGTGCGTGTGGACGTTCACCGGCAGTACCGCGCGCGTGGACGCCTCCAACGGCAGCATCGTGGTCGACGCGCCGACCTGGGCCTGCCGCGCGCCGCTGGCGCCAGACACGCTGCTGAGCACCTTGCTGCAGACGCTGGAGCAGCGGGACGCGCTGCATGCGCGCTTGCCTGGTACCTCCTCCAGCCTCTACGACGGCTTGACCGACTGCCTGTAGATCCTCGTCAGCCGCCACTTAAACGTGACTCATTCTCATTTGCGGAGTAACATCCCGCGCCTTACGGGTTGCCGTGTCCCTGCGGTCCCGCTTCGTGCATCGGCCCATGTCCTCCAACGCCACCACCCTCACCGAGCTGTTGATCCGCGAACGCCCGGCGTTGCTGCGCCTGGTGCAGCGCATTCTGGGCAGCGATGGCGGTGCGGAGGACGTGATCCAGTCGATCTGGTTCAAGGCGCGGGGCGTGGACAGCGGGCAAGCGATCAGCAACCCCCGGGCGTACCTGTACCGGCTGGCGGCCAACCTGGCCACCGACCACGGCCGCGAGCGGACGCGGCGCACGCGTCTGTTGGCCGAGCATTACCTGTGGGGGCCCGACGAGGTGCTCTCCACTGAAGAGCAGGCGATGGCGCAGGACGAACTGCAGCGCGTGCTGGCGGCCGCCGAGCATCTGCCCGAGCCTACGCGCACGATTTTCCGCCTCCACCGGTTGCAGGGCATGACCCAGGCCGAGGTCGCCAGACGCCAGGGCGTGTCGGTGACGACGGTCGAAAACCACGTGCGCAGCGCCTTGCAGCGCCTGGCCTGGGCGCGCAGCGGGCGTTGAGCGACACGCATCCGGGCTTGGGGAAGCCCGTTTCCCATCCGTCTTGATCATAATGCCGTCCCTTCCGGCCTCTTCTTCGTCCGCGCGCGCCTGCGCACCCCCTGCCAGCCATGAGCCCGCACGAACAGCCTCCGATGCCCCGACCCTTGCCACCGTCCGACCCTGCCGCCGTCCAGGCCCGCGCCTGGATTGCCTGGCTGGCCTCCGGCGCGGTCGAGCCGGTGCAGATGCAGGCCTTCGAGCAATGGCTGGCCGAGCCGGACAACCGCCGCACGTTCGAGTACGAGCGCCAGTTGTGGCGCAGCCTCGGTCCGCAGCCGAAGCCGGCTCCGGCCGCGGCTGCATCACGGTCGCGGCGCCGCGCGCGCTGGCCTGCCGTTGCGGCGGCCACCGCGGCCCTGTTGGCGTTGGCTTGGGTGGCGCCGGAGGCGTGGCTGCGGCTGCAGGCCGATCACCGCAGCGGCACCGCCATCCAGTCCGTGGCGCTGCCCGACGGCAGCCGCGCCGTGCTCGATGCCGACAGCGCCATCGCGGTCCGGTATGACGGACAGGTGCGCCGCATCGCGCTGCTGCGCGGACAGGCCTGGTTCCAGGTGACGCCCGACCCGGCGCGTCCGTTCCAGGTTGAAGCGCAGGGCGGGGTAATCGAGGACATCTCCACGGCATTCACCGTCGCGCGCGAAGACGCGCATGTGGACACCGTCGTCGAGCAGGGGCGGGTCCGGGTCGCGGCGGCCGATCGCGGTGGCTGGACCTATCTGGACGCGGGGCAGCAGGCGCGTTTCGCCCCGGGTGGGCGGGTGACGCGGCAGGACGATGTCGCGCTGGACCGGATCGCCGCCTGGCGCCAGGGCGAACTGTTGCTGGATGCAACCAGTGTCGAGGAGGCGGTGCGTCGCATCGCGCGCTATCGGCCCGGCGCCACCTTCGTGCGCGGGGATTTGACCGGTTTGCCTGCGGTCAACGCCGCCTTCCGCATCGACCGGCCGGAGCAGGCCCTGGATGCGCTGGCGGTCAGCGCCGGGTTGAGCGTGACCCGCCTGCCGATGGGCGTGGCGATCGTGGCACCGGCCAGCGCCACCACGGAGTAGCGCGACGACCCTGTGCCACCGTCGCTTGGCACGCGGGCGGTCTCGCGTCGAGCCCGGGCAGGCGACGGGTCTTGGGGTTGCGCCCGGTTCGTTCGTCTTACCCGGCATAACGTACCCGCCGCCGCCACGTACGTCCGCTGCATCCGCACCGCTGTGCGGATGACCCGCCTCTGCGGCACTGATCTTTTTTGACAGGTTTTTTCATGCGTACTCCTACCCGCACGGGCCATCGTCCGCGCCCGTCACGTCTCTGCATCGCCCTGCTCACCGCCGGCCTGGCGGCCGCGCCCGCACTGCCGGCCCTGGCCCAGTCCAGCCCGGCCTCCGCTGCGGCGACGCTGCGTTTCGATATTCCCGCCCAGCCGCTGTCCGCTGCGCTGCGCACCTACATGCGGCAATCCGGTGTCCAGGTCGCCTATCCGGCCGCGCTGGCCGAAGGCGTGACCTCCACGGCGGTGGCCGGGCAGATGGATGCGCAGGCTGCGTTGCTGCAGCTGTTGCAGGGCAGTGGGCTGAGCATGCGCCAGGTCGGTCCGGAGGCGGTCACGCTGGAGCGCGCCGTGGCGGCCAGCACCGACGATGGCCTGATCGTCACCGATGCGCTGAGCGTGGCCGGTGACCGCATCGAGGGCGGCAGCGATGCCGAGCGCGCGCTGGAGGTGTACCGCACCGCCGGTTCCAGCGCCTACATCGCGCGCGCCACCATCGAGCGGTTCCGCGGCACCTCCACCTCGGACATCGTCAAGGGCGTGGCGGGCGTCACCGCGGGCGATCCGCGTACGGCCAACGCGCTGGACGTGAACATCCGCGGCATCCAGGGCCAGAGCCGCATTCCGGTGATCATCGACGGCGGGCAGTCCACCATGGATACCTACCGTGGTTACGCAGGCCAGTCGCAGCGCACCTATCTGGATCCGGACCTGATCTCCAACATCACCATCACCAAGGGCCCCAGCCTGGGCGTCAACGCCTCCGGTGGCATCGGCGGCGTGGTCGAAATGGAAACGCTGAAGATCGAGGACGTGCTGCGCGAGGGTCGCGACGCCGGGCTGCGCGTGCGCACCGGCATGGCCAATGCGAGTGCCAACAACGTGCCCGCCTACGACGCCGCACCGCGCACCGACCGCAGCGCGCTGGGCAGCCAGTTCTTCAACATCGCCACCGCCAAGCATTGGGATCGCTTCGACCTGGTCGCCGCCTACGCATGGCGCGAGAACGGCAACTATTTCTCCGGCAAGCACGGCTACGACGACTTCCCACAGACCCGGCGCACGCTGGCACCGTTGAATCCGCCGGACACCGAAGTGTTCAACACCTCCTCGCGCTCGGAGTCGTTCCTGCTCAAGGGCACCTGGCGCATCGACGACGATCAGACGCTGGAAGCGGGGTATCGCCGTTATGAAGGCACCGCGGGCGAAATCATGGCCTCGCAGATCATTCGCGTGGATCGCGACCGCGTGCCGCAGTGGGATCCGGGCCATGTCGACATGGATGCCTACAACCTGCGCTACCGCTTCAACCCGGACAACGAGCTGATCGACCTGAAGGCCAACCTCTGGTACACCGACGCCGACAGCCTGATGTACAACGGCCTGACCGGCATCACCCCCTGGTACTTCGATCGTCGCACCGAGTGGTACGACGGCCCCTCGTTCAACACCGATCCGGGCTACAAGGATGCCTACCGCAATGAGCTGACCCAGACCCGGCTCGGCGTCGATGTGGGCAACACCACGCATCTGGACGGCAGCGCCGGGCTGTTCACGCTGGACTACGGCCTGTCCTTCAGCGACGAGGACGTCGGCCCCGGCCCGCACTCGCCGGTCATGCACGACGATCTGGTCAACAACCGTTTCCTGCGCAACGCCGAGCGCAAGGAATACAGCGCCGTGGCCTCGGTCAAATGGCAGCCGGACGAACATTGGGAAGTGGTGGTCGGTGGCCGCTACAACCGCGTCAACGTGCATGACCGCAACCGCCTGGCCACGCCGGAAACGTACGGCGTGATCGGTCAGTACCGCTACACGCAGCTGCTCAATGGCAACCCAAACCTGCCGGCGTGGCGCGCCAAGCGCATCGCCATGCTGAACTGGTATCCGGATGCGAACGGCCAGTTCACCGAAGCCTCGCTACTGGCTTCGCCGTATGAGAAGGGTACGGTCGGCGACATCACCGGGTGGAACTTCTACGACGCCGATGACGCCGAAGACCTGAGCGTGCCGGTCAGCTGGACCTGGTCGACGCCGATCCGGCGCCGCGACAGCGCGTTCATGCCCAGCGCCAGCGTGGCTTACCGTTTTGACGAAGACACCATGGTCTACGTGAAGTACGCCGAGGGCGTGAAGCTGCCGAGCCTGTTCGAGACCACGCTGGGCCTGTTCACCGCGGCCAAGCCGACCGGTGAGCTCAAGCCGGAGCGGGCGGGCACCTGGGAGGTCGGTGCGAGCACGGTGCGCCACAGCCTGTTCACCGAGGGCGACCAGGCCGGCTTCAAGCTGGCCTACTTCAACACGCGCATCGATGACCTGATCACCCGCGACTACCGCACCCTGTCGGCCGGGCTGATCCGCAACGTGGACCGCTTCAAGGTCTCCGGCGTGGAGTTCCAGTCCAGCTATGACAGCGGCACGGTGTTCGCCGATCTGTCCGCCCATTACTACCTCCAGGCCAAGACCTGCGCGCCGGACATCGCTGCCGAACGCCGCGCCTACGGCATCCAGCGCAGGATCGAGGAACTGAAGAACACGCCGGACTGCGTGGATGGGGGTTTCGAAGGGTCCTACAGCAACACCCAGAACCCGCCGCGCTACAACGTCAACCTGACCCTGGGCTCGCGCCTGTTCGACCAACGGCTGAGCTTCGGTACCCGGGTGATCCACAACGCCGGCCCGATCAGCAAGCTGGACAAGGAATGGAACGTCGGCCTGTCGGCGATCCAGCAGCTGTATCGCCCGGCGACCATCGTGGATCTGTTCGCCAGCTGGCAGGCCAGCGAGCAGTTCGCGGTGGATCTCAACGTGGACAACCTGACCGACCGCTATTATCTCGATCCGCTGGCGCTGGGCGTGATGCCCGCACCGGGCCGGACCGTACGGCTGGCGCTGACCTACCGCTACTGATGCCCGGACACGACAGGGGCCGGCATTGCCGGCCCCTGCGTGCATCCGGCCGGCACCAACGGCGTCGGCCGGCATCAGATGCCCGTGATCGCTCAGCCGGCGTTGGCCTGCGCGGTTGCATCCGCGTGCAGCGCTTCGCTGAGCTCATCGACCACGATCGCCCACTCCGCATCCGAGCGCAGCTGCTCGGTCAGGAACTGGCGCTGCCCGTCATTCCAGTACGGCGCTTCGATCAGGCGGATCTCGTTGGACAGCTGGTGGTCGCGGATGAAGGCGGCGATCGCCTCCTCGCTGGCGTCCAGCCCGAGCTGCAGGAACAGATTGGTCATGCGCGGTTCGGTGGTGATCATCGTGTCATTCCAGTGGCAGGGCGTGGCCCGTATTATCGGGGCAAGGCCGTGACGGTGGCATGTGACGGACGCAACGCTCCCCACGCGACAATGGGCTTGGGGTTGCAGCCGTGACAGACGTCTTCAACAGAGAACCGCGCCCACTTTCCCAGCCAAGCCTTGCCATGATCGTCATCGATACTCCCCAAGCCACCCGCAGCCAATGCCTCAAGGCCGCCACCCGTGACAGCCACGGCGCGCTGGACAAGCGCATCATGGCCGGCGACATTTTCGCCAGCCGCGACCTGTTCGCAAAGTTCCTGCGTGTGCAATATCGCTTCCACCGCGATATCGACGCGCTGTACGGCAACCCTGCGCTGGACGCGCTGCTGCCCGATCTTGACGAGCGGCGCCGGCTGCCCCTGATCGCCCGTGACCTGGCCGATCTGGAACAGACGCTGCCGCTGCCGCCCTCCACGCGGCTGGATGGCGACCTGCCGCTGCCAGCCGCGCTGGGCTGGCTGTATGTTGCCGAAGGTTCCAACCTGGGGGGCACCGTGCTGTACAAGATGGCCGCCAGACTCGGGCTGGACAGTGACTTCGGCGCGCGCCATCTGGCCGCGCATCCCGATGGTGCGGCCCGTCATTGGCGCGAGTTCACGGCCGCGCTGGACGGCGTCGCACTCACCCAGGCGCAGGAGCAGCAGGTGATCGATGCGGCCGACGCGGCCTTCCGCAGTGTGCACGGGCATGTCGAGGAAGAGTTCGCATGACCGCCGCCCGCTGCCAGCCCGCTGTGCCGGACCACCGCGGCCACCCGTGATGCGCTGGCTCTGGTTCGGCCTGGGCTGGATCATGGTGGCGCTGGGCGTCATCGGCGCCCTGCTGCCGGTGATGCCGACCACGATCTTCCTGATCCTGGCGGTCGGCTGCTTCGCGCGCAGTTCGCCCAGGTTCGAGCGCCGGCTGCTGGAGCATCCCCGCTACGGTCCGCCGCTGCGGTTGTGGCGGGAGCAGGGCGCGATCAGCCGCAAGGGCAAGGCCTTCGCGGGCGCCGGGATGGCGTTCGGCTTCGTCATGTTCTGCTGGGGCGCGCATCCGTCCTGGCCGCTGCTGCTCGGTGTCGGCCTGTTCTTCGCCGCCAGCGCGGCCTATGTGCTGTCGCGGCCCGCGCCGCGGCCGTCCGCCACGCCCGATCACCCGTCGGAGCGCTGAACGTGCCCTCTGCCCCGCACTGATTCCCGCCGCCTCGCCCCCGATACTTCTTCGCCCTTTTCCTGTGTCCGGCCCTGTCACGCGCCGCGATGCCCCGACCGACGACTTCGCCCATGACCTTGCCCATCGCTCTTCCTGCCGCCGCGGCGGCACTGCCCCATGACCTGACGCCGTGGGGCATGTACCAGGCCGCCGATGGCGTGGTGCAGACCGTGATGATCGGGCTGGCGCTCGCCTCGATCGCCACCTGGACGGTGCTGGTCGCCAAGAGCTGGGAGCTGGGCCGGCAGCGGACGCGGCTGCGCCAGGCGCGCGCGCTGCTGCTGCAGGCCGCGCATCTGCCGGTGGCGCAGACGCATCCGCTGCTGGACGACGGCGCGGCGTATGACCTGATCGAGGCGGCCCGCACCGAGCTGCGCCTCTCGCAGGACGCGCATGATCCGGTCGGGATCAAGGAGCGCGTCGCCTCGCGTCTGGAACGCATCGAACTGGCGCATGCACGCCAGCTGCGCACGGGGGTGGGCCTGCTCGCCAGCATCGGCGCGATCGCCCCGTTCGTCGGCCTGTTCGGCACCGTGTGGGGGATCATGAACAGTTTCATCGGCATCGCCCACGCCAACACCACCAACCTGGCGGTGGTCGCGCCGGGTATCGCCGAGGCGTTGCTTGCCACCGCGCTCGGCCTGGTCGCGGCGATCCCCGCCGTCGTGATCTACAACCACTTCACCCGCGTGCTGGCCGGCATCCGCGGCCTGCTCGGTGATCTGTCCGCCGGCGTGCAGCAACTGGTCTCGCGCGATCTGGACCGGCTCGGCAATGCGCCGGCTGTGCGCGACGCGCGCTGAGGACCGGCCATGGCCATCAAGACCGCCCGCCACGACGACGACGCGCTGGAAGAAAGCCACGAGATCAACGTCACCCCCTTCATCGACGTCATGCTGGTGCTGCTGATCATCTTCATGGTCGCCGCCCCGCTGGCCACCGTGGACACGCCCGTGGATCTGCCCGCCAGCACCGCGCAGCCGCAGCCGCGCGATGGCGAACCGGTGTTCCTCTCGGTGCAGGCCGATCTGTCACTGAGCATCAACGACGTGCCGGTCGGCAGCGATGGCCTGAAAGGCGCGCTGGAGCGGCTGACCGCCGGTGACCACGAACAGCGCATCTACCTGCGCGCCGATCAGGCGGTGCCCTATGGCGACCTGATGCAGAGCATGAACGCGCTGCGCGCGGCCGGGTATCGCAGGATCGCGCTGGTCGGGCTGGAGCAGCGCAGCGAATGAGCCGCGACACCGCCGCACCGCTGCGCTGGCTGGGCAGCCTGGCCCTCGTGCTGGCCGTGCATGGCGCGCTGATCGGCGCCGCGCTGTGGTGGCAGCAGCGTGCACCGGTGCGTATCAGCGACACGCCGGTGGAAGCGGTGATGGTGGAACTGGCGCCGGTACCCGAAGCACCGAGCGCGCCGCCGAAGGACATCCCGCCCGGGCCGCTGCAGCAGGAACAGCATCGGCCCGAGCCCACGCCGGTGCCGAAGATCGATCTGCCGCCGGACGACAGCCCGGACGCGCAGGACGTGCTGCGTCGCCAGACACCGCGCGAAGACGACCCGACCGACCAGCACAACGTCGATCAGACGCTGGCACCGCCGGATGTCTCGGCACGCCCATCCGAACGCTATGCCGCCACGCAGACCGTGGCTGGCCGCCAGGGCAGCGCGGCGGTCACCTGGCAGGGCCTGCTGCTGGGCCATCTGGAACAGTACCGGCGCTACCCGCGCCAGGCCGAGCGCCTGCGCCAGCAGGGCGTGGCCTATGTACGTTTCTCCGTGGACCGCCAGGGCAACGCCTCCAACATCCGGCTCGGCCAGAGCAGCGGCCATCCGCTGCTGGATGAGGAAACCCTGGCCACGGTGCGTCGGGGCAGCCCGTTGCCGCCGCCGCCGGCAGAGGTGGCGGGTGATCCGGTGGAGGTCATGGTGCCGGTGACGTTCTTCCTTCGGCGGCGTTGAGGGGCGTGCGGCGGTTGAACGCCGCCCGGACGCGCTGGCATGAAGCCAGCACGTCCGTCGTGACTTACAGCAGCGGCACCAGCAGCAGGGCCACGATGTTGATGATCTTGATCAGCGGATTGATGGCCGGGCCGGCGGTGTCCTTGTAGGGGTCGCCGACCGTATCGCCGGTCACCGCGGCTTTGTGCGCCTCGCTGCCCTTGCCGCCGAAATGGCCATCTTCGATGTACTTTTTGGCGTTGTCCCAGGCACCGCCACCAGTGGTCATCGAAATCGCCACGAACAGGCCGGTGACGATCGTGCCGATCAGCAGGCCGCCGAGCGCGCGCGGCCCGAGCAGCAGGCCGACCACCACCGGTACTGCGACCGGCAACAGCGAGGGGATGATCATTTCGCGGATCGCCGAGCGGGTCAGCAGGTCCACCGCGCGGTCGTACTGCGGCTTGCCGGTACCGTCCATGATCCCGGGGATCTCGCGGAACTGGCGGCGCACTTCCTCAACCACCGCCCCGGCCGCACGGCCCACCGCCTCCATCGCCATCGCACCGAACAGGTAGGGAATCAGGCCGCCGATCAGCAGGCCGATGATCACCTCATGGTTGGACAGGTCGAAGGCGAAGATCTCGCCGGGATTGGCCGCCTGCAGGTTGTGCGTGTAATCGGCGAACAGCACCAGTGCGGCCAGGGCCGCCGAGCCGATTGCATAGCCCTTGGTCACCGCCTTGGTGGTGTTGCCGACCGCATCCAGCGGATCGGTGATGTCGCGGATTTCCGGCGGCAGTTCGGCCATCTCGGCGATGCCACCAGCGTTGTCGGTGATCGGGCCGTAGGCGTCGAGGGCGACAATCATGCCGGCCATCGAGAGCATCGCCGTCGCGGCGATGGCGATGCCGTACAGGCCACCGAAGTAGTGCGCCAGCCAGATCGCCACGCACACCGCGATCACCGGCAGGGCGGTGGACTTCATCGAGACACCGAGGCCGGCGATGATGTTGGTGCCATGCCCGGTGGTGGAGGCCTGCGCCACGTGCTGCACCGGCGTGTACTGGGTGCCGGTGTAGTACTCGGTGATCCACACGATCAGCCCGGTCAGCACCAGCCCGATCAACGCGCAGAAATACAGATTCAGCGCACCGTGCGCGTTGTCCGGCATCAGCTGCGTGGTGATCGGGTAGAACGCGATCGCCGCCAGCACACCGGACACGATCACGCCCTTGTACAGCGCGCCCATGATCGAACCACCGGGCTTCACCTTGACGAACAGCGCGCCGATGATCGAGGCGATGATCGAGACCCCGCCGAGCACCAGCGGATACAGCACCGCATTCGCACCGGCCTCGGCGATCATCAGGTTGCCGAGCAGCATCGTGGCGATCACGGTGACCGCGTAGGTTTCAAACAGGTCCGCAGCCATGCCGGCGCAGTCGCCGACGTTGTCGCCCACGTTGTCGGCGATCACCGCCGGGTTGCGCGGGTCATCCTCGGGAATCCCGGCTTCGACCTTGCCGACCAGGTCCGCGCCGACATCCGCGCCCTTGGTGAAGATGCCGCCGCCCAGCCGCGCGAAGATCGAGATCAGCGACGAGCCAAACGCCAGCCCGACCAGCGCGTGCAGCGTCTGCGCGACATCCAGGCCGAGCTTCAACAGCAGCGCGTAGTACCCGGCGACGCCGAGCAGGCCCAGCCCGACGACCAGCATGCCGGTGATCGCGCCGCCGCGGAAGGCGACGTCCATGGCCGCGCTCAGGCCGTTGCGGGCGGCCTCGGCGGTGCGCACGTTGGCACGCACGGAGACGTTCATGCCGATGTAGCCGGCCGCGCCGGAGAGCACGGCACCGATCGCGAAACCGATCGCGGTGTACCAGCTGAGGAAGATGCCGACCAGCACGAACAGCACGGCACCGGCGATGGCGATGGTCAGGTATTGGCGGTTGAGATAGGCGCGCGCGCCTTCCTGGATGGCGGCGGCGATTTCCTGCATGCGGGCATTGCCGGCCGGTTGCCGGAGGATCCAGCGTGCCGACACGATGCCGTAGAGAATCGCGAGGATGGCGCAGAACAGCGCCAGAGAAAGCCCGTAACGTTCCAGCATGTCCCCTCCCGGGTGATGGAATGACATCCAGTGAACGGATGAACTTCTCCACGCGGGGCACAACAGGCTGCAACCATGAACCAACCCGTTCAGACCGTGCCCGGTCATCAAGCGTGTGGCGGTGTTCAGCAATCCCTGGTGGCCCGAGTATGCGGGCAAATCCTCGATGCACGCCAGCAAGGATTGCAAGCAAACCGCGTGCACGTGCCCGCAGCGCCATCGTGGAAGGAAGGGCCGGTCGCCCGCCGGCAACCCGGCAGGTCCGGACGAGGGCCGCCTTTGCCACGCCGTTCAGCCGTCCACTGGCAGCCTCGGCCCATCCCCAGCCGTTGGAGTCCTGCCATGTCCCCCCGTCATCTGTTGTGGCTGGCCTTGTTGCCCGCCGTGTCCTCCTTCGCCGCCGAAACCCCCGAACTGCAGCGCGCCGCCGGTACGCCGCAGGCGGTAGGCGCGGCGCATACGCTGCGCCAGATTCCCGAAGCCTGTGCTCGGCTGGAAGGCGTGTTCACCGGTGAGGCGGCGCAGCCGTACAAATTCGCCGTGGTCCGCACCAGTGAGCAGTGCCAGCCGCGTGCGCGCTTCGTCGAGTACGACAAGGCGCAGCCCAGCGAGGCCAAGGGCTGGAAACTCAATGATGTGATCCGCGTTCCGAATGCAGCCTGCCCGGCGCAGCAGGCGGTGGTGCGCGTGTGGCGCATGCCGGTCACCACCAAGCCCGAACTCGATGGCCAGGGCCAGTCGCGCATCTACCTGGAAGACGCGAAGAAGCAGGCCGCCGCCGGCAAGATCGCGCAGGTGCCGATGTTCGCCGCGCAGATGAAGGTCGAGGGCAAGGCCTGCAACTAGTCGCCGACGGGTCGGTCGTACCGGCCGCCCATGGCGGCCGGATACCCGGTGGCGCCAGCCGCTGGCCGGCTCCCCGGGAGGGTCTGGGACCTCGCCGCCGCCGGCCAGTGGCCGGCACTACCGGGGTCGCTCAGCCACTGCCTTGGTGGTTCACGCCTCGAACGCAGGCAGCTTCTTCTTCACCGCCACGTTCTTCAGCGTCACGTACTTCGGCAGCCCATCGGGCCCGTACGGCAGCGGCGCTTCACCTTTGATCAGCGGGGCCAGATACGCCCGCGCCTTGTCGGTGATCCCGAAGCCGTCGCGGCGGATGAAGCCGGCCGGCATCTTCTTCTCGTGGTTGGCCACCTTGTGCAGCGGGGCCGCTTCGATTTTCCAGCGGTAGGGCGCGTCGCGGGTGCGCACGATCACCGGCATCACCGCGTTCTGGCCCTTCAGCGCGAACTGCACCGCGGCCTTGCCCACCGCCTGTGCCTGCTCCCAGTCGGTTCTGGAGGCCAGATGGCGCGCCGAGCGCTGCAGATAATCGGGCAGGGTCCAGTGAACCTTGTAGCCCAGCCCATCCTTGACCCGTGCCGCCAGCTGCGAGGCCACACCACCGAGCTGGGTGTGCCCGAACGAATCGGTGCCGCCGCCGGCATCGGCGACGAAGCGGCCATCGGCCGTCTGGATGCCTTCAGAAGCCACCACCACGCAGTAGCCCACGCGCTCGACCACCTGTTTCACCTTGGTCAGGAACGCGGCCTCGTCGTAGGCGCGCTCGGGCAGCAGGATGATGTGCGGGGCGTCATCGGCGCCCTGGCCGGCCAGGCCTGCAGCCGCCGCGAGCCAGCCGGCGTGGCGGCCCATCGCCTCGTAGACGAACACCTTGGTCGAGGTCTCGGCCATCGCGGCCACGTCCAGCGCCGCTTCGCGCACGGAGACGGCGGTGTACTTTGCGGCCGAGCCGAAGCCCGGGCAGGTATCGGTCACGGCCAGATCGTTGTCGATGGTCTTGGGGACGCCGATGCAGGTCAGGTCGTAGTCGAAGGCCTTGGCCAGCTGGGAGACCTTCCAGGCGGTATCGGCCGAATCGTTGCCGCCGTTGTAGAGGAACCAGCGCACATCGTGGGCGCGCAGTACCTCGAGCAGGCGCTCGTACTTGCCGCGGTCGGCCTCCAGCGATTTGAGCTTGTAGCGGCACGAGCCGAACGCCCCGCCGGGGGTATGGGCGAGCGCGGCGATCGCGGCGGCGGTCTCCTTCGAGGTGTCGATCAGGTCCTCGCGGAGTGCGCCCAGAATGCCGTTGCGTGCGGCCAAGACCTTGATTCCTTTGGCCCTTGCCGTGCTGATGACCGCCGAGGCAGTGGCATTGATGACGGCGGTGACGCCGCCTGACTGGGCGTAGAGCAGGGTACCGTTGGGCATGGTGCGACCTTGGTCTGGGGGAAGGACATTGCAGAGACATTACCGGTATGGGGTAAAGTGCGCGTATTGCGGTGCAGCGTGATTGTGGACAATCCCGGGGCGCGCGCCCTTCCATTTTCTTACCACGTTGGAGTCAGGTTGATGCGATTGGTTCTGTTGGGACCGCCCGGTTCGGGCAAGGGGACGCAGGCGACGCGCCTGAAGGAACATCTTTCGATTGCGCACATTTCCACCGGTGACCTGCTGCGTGCCGAAGTGGCCGCGGGGACCGAGCTGGGCAAGCAGGCCAAGGCCGTGATGGACGCCGGCAACCTGGTGTCCGATGACATCCTGCTGGGCATGCTCGAATCGCGCCTGGGCCAGGACGATGTGGCCAAGGGCTTCATCCTCGATGGTTACCCGCGCAACGTGGCCCAGGCCAATGCGCTGGACAGCCTGCTGGCCAAGATCGGCCAGCCGCTGGATGCGGTGGTGCAGCTGGACGTGCCGACCGAACTGCTGGTCGAGCGCATCGCTGGGCGCGCCGCCGAGCAGGGCCGCGCCGATGACAATCCCGACTCGGTGCGTCAGCGCCTGCAGGTCTACAACGACCAGACCGCGCCGGTGGTGGATTTCTACGCCGGCCGCGGCACGCTCGCGCGCGTCGATGGCGTGGGCGAATTGAACGACGTGGAAGCGCGCATCCGCGCCGCGATCCAGGCCTGATGCCGGTCGGTGCCGCTACGGCGGCACCGCGCCCGCCGTGCGTTTGCCGGGCCCGGAAACACACACGCCCGGCCCCCGAAGGGACCAGGCGTGTGGTTTGAAGGTGCCAGCGGGCGGGCTTGCTCAGAGCCCCGCAGCATGAGCCCCCCTGGGGATGGCCTCTTGGGGAGTAGGACCAATGGGGTACTGCGGCTGGCCCATGGAATTGTGTCCGTCTTCACAGTACGGCGCTATCGGGAATTCCCCGACACCCCGCTGGATTATTCTGACAGTCGACTAGGAGTTGTCTGACGGCGATCTCCATCGACGGTGGTGATCGGCGACAATCGTACGCATGAGCACGATCCACATTCTTGGCATTGCAGGCACTTTCATGGGCGGCGTGGCCGCGCTGGCACGCGAGAAGGGCCATGCGGTCCGCGGCAGCGACCAGGCGATCTACCCGCCGATGTCCACCCAGCTCGAACGCCTCGGCATCGCCCTGGATCCGGGCTACCGCGCCGACAGCGTGGCGCCGGACTGCGACGAGGTCGTGATCGGCAATGCGCTCTCGCGCGGCAATCCCGCCGTGGAAGCGGTGCTCGATGCGGGCCAGCGCTACATTTCCGGTGCCCAGTGGCTGTCCGAGCAGGTGTTGCCCGGCCGCGACACGCTGGCCGTGGCCGGGACGCATGGCAAAACCACCACTACCACCATCCTGACCTGGCTGCTGCACAGCGCCGGGCGTGAACCGGGCTTCCTGATCGGCGGCGTGGCCGAGGATTTCGGCGTGTCCGCACGGGTCGGCAGCGGCCGTGAGTTCGTGGTCGAGGCCGATGAATACGACACCGCGTTCTTCGACAAGCGCAGCAAGTTCGTGCACTACCGGCCGCTGGTGGCGATCCTCAACAACCTCGAATACGATCACGCCGACATCTTCCCCGACGTGGCCGCGATCCAGCGCCAGTTCCATCATCTGATCCGCACTGTCCCCGCGCGTGGCCGCCTGATCGTCAACGGGGAAGATGCCTATCTTGCCGAGGTGCTGGCGATGGGCTGCTGGACCCCGGTGGAGCGTTTCGGTTTCGATCCTGCGCTGGAATGGCACGCCGAGCTGGTGGAGGCCGACGGCAGCGTGTTCGTGGTGCACCATCGCGGCGAGCGCATCGGTGAAGTGCGCTGGTCGCTGCTCGGTCGCCACAACGTGCTCAACGGGCTCGCTGCGCTGGCCGCCGCGCATGCAGTAGGCGTCGAACTGGCCACGGTGATGCCGGCGCTGGCCGCGTTCCGCAGCGTCAAGCGCCGGCTGGAAGTGATCGGCCAGGCACGCGATGTCACCGTCTACGATGACTTCGCGCATCACCCCACCGCGATCCGCACCACCCTTGAGGGCCTGCGTGCCAGGGTTGGTGAGGCCCGCATCGTGGTGGCGATGGAACCGCGCAGCAATTCCATGCGGCTGGGCGCGCATGCGCAGGCGCTGGCCCCGTCGCTGGACGGTGCCGATGCCGTGGTGTTCCTGCACCGCCCGGAGCTGGCCTGGGATGCGGCCGGCGTGATCGCGGCCGTGCGTGGTGATGCCCACGCGGTGCCCGATACCGATGCGCTGCTGGCCCAGCTGGGCGCAATCACCGCGCCGGGCGACCATGTAGTGTTCATGTCCAACGGGGGCTTCGACGGCGCCCCGCGTCGTTTCCTGGCGCAGCTGCAGCAACCCTGAGTACCGCTGGCCATGACCGACACCGCGTCACTGCCCCTGTTCCCGCTGCACACGGTGCTGCTGCCCGGCGCCGCGCTCGGCCTGCGGGTGTTCGAGCGCCGCTACCTGGACATGCTGCGCGAGTGCAGCCGCGCAGGTACGGCGTTCGGCGTCTGCCTGATCCTGGACGGCGAAGAGGTCGGCGCGCCGGCGCTGCCGGCCGCCTATGGTGTCGAAGCGCGGATCGAAGATTTCGACGTGGGCGCCGATGGCGTGCTGGTGCTGCGCCTGCGTGGCCAGCGCCGCTTCCATGTGGAGCACACCCGCGTGCGCGACAACGGGCTGATCATCGCCGAGGTGACCTGGTGCGCCCCCGACAGCGACGACGAGCTGCAGCCCGAACACGCACTGATGGCCACCGTGCTGGAGCACATCATCGAACAGGCCGGCGCGGCCTTCGCCCCGGTCAATCCGGCCCAGATGGAGCAGGCCAGCTGGGTCGGCTGGCGCCTGGCCGAACTGCTGCCGCTGCAGGATGCCCAGCGCCTGCAACTGCTGCAGCGCGATGACCCGCACCAGCGCCTGCAGGCGCTGCTGGACTGGATGCCGTAACGCGGGGCGTTGCCCCGCTGCACGCACGGCCGGGAAGATCCCGGCCCGGGATCATTCGGCCGGTGGCATGCGCACGCGCAGCACCGGCATCTCGGTTTCCGGATGGGTATCGACCTGCTGTGGCAGGCCGTCCAGCGCTTGGCGCACCGCATTGAGCGAGGGGTCGATGCCGCGCATCGGCCGCCACATGCCGATCAGATTGAAGTGCCGCTGGTAGTGCAGCGTCTGCGCACTGCCGAGCCACAACGGTTCATCCACCGGCGCTGACAGGCGCGCCGGTGCCGGCCACAGACGCAGCGCGAAGATCTCATTGGGCGCGTTGCCGGCGCGCAGCATCAGCAGCGATTCGACCTGGGTATCCAGTGTGGCCGGCAGCACCGGCACGGTGTCCTTGTCGCCGGATTTGTCGAGCATCAGCAACGCCTGCTCCCATCCCGCCTGCGGCTGCACGCGCCAGCCCTGGCTTTCCAGGCGGCGCTGCAGCGGCGCCAATGGGCCCGCCACCTGCACATCCAGCGGCCAGCGCTGATCATCATCGAACTCATTGCGGCGCGAGGGCAGGTGCTGCCACTCGGTCGCCCACCAGGCCTGGGCATCCAGCGGTGCCGGCGTCGGCTGCGCCGGTTCGAAGCGTGCCAGCTTGACCGGGATGTTGCGCGGGGCGTACCAGAGCGCGGCCACGGCGAAGGTGCCGTAGAACAACCAGGCCACCGGCTTGACCCAGAACGAGCGGTTGAAGCGGCGGCGGTAGGCGATGCCCAGCACCAGCAGCCAGAACAGGCCGAACAGCATGCCGCCGATCACATCGCTCAGCCAATGCGCGCCGAGGTAGATGCGCGCGAAGCCGATCAGGCTGACGATGATGCCCGAGAGCAGGTAAGGCCACACGCGGGTGCGCCCCGGCAATTCGCGCGCGATCAGCACCGCGAAGAAACCGAAGGTGATGGTGGCCATCGTCACCGAGACCGACGGGAAGCCGAAGCCGCTGCTCGCATCCGGCGGGCGGACCACGTCCACCGTCGCGCCGAGCAGTTTGCACAGCGCCAGGCCGAAGGCCAGCGCGGCCAGCCAGTGGCCGGCCGCCATCCAGCGCCGGCGCCAGACCAGATAGCCCATGCCGGCGGCGGTGGCCGGCAGCAGGACCTGCCAGGCGCCCAGCGAGGCCAGCGCGGCCATCGGGTAATCGGCCAGCGGATTGCGCAGGGCCAGCATGGCGTGGTGCACGGCCAGATCGACCATCAACGGTTCGCCATGCGCGACCACCGCCATCAGCAGGGCGAACCAGCCCCAGCCGAGCAGCAGCAGCATGACTGCCAGCATCGCCAGCGGCACCGACTCACGGCGCTGCGGGTCGAACACGGCAACCGAGTAACGGCCCAGGGTCGGGTGGCGCTGCGACCACGCCAGCAGGCTGGCCAGCCAGCTGTCCATGCGGGAGGCCGACCAGCGGTAGCCATACAGCACGATGGCCCAGACCAGGCCCATGATCACGCCGAGCAGGCCCAGCACCATCACCAGCCGGCCGGCGACCGCGGCGACGGCGTCATAGGCCTCGCCGAGTACCCAGCCGGGGGCCAGGAACAGGACTGCCCAGGAGAGGCTGGCGATGCCGCTGGCCTGGATGTAGCGCGACAGCGGCATCTTCATCATGCCGGCGATGGCTGGCACGAACGGGCGAATCGCGCCGACGTAGCGCGCCACCAGGATGCTCTTGAAGGCATTGCGGCGGAACATCGTTTCGCCACGGTCGAGCAGCTGCGGATATTTGCTGAAGGGCCAGAAACCGCGCAGGCGATCGCCCCAGCGCCGGCCGACCCAGTAGCTGATGCCGTCACCAGCAAACGCGCCCAGGGCGGCGCAGGCCACCGCGTACGGCCCGGAGATCTGGCCCAGGCCGATGAATACACCGACGGCGAACAACAGCGGCAACGCGGGCACGATCGCGCCCAGCACGATGACCGCATCGCAGAAGGCAATGAGGAAAATGACCGCACCGGCAAGCACGGGGTGAGCTGAGATCCACGCAAGCGTGGCATCGATCCATGACGAGTCCATCGGAGGATTATAGAGGGGGCAAAGTGACTGACTGCCGGCCAGACAGCGGGAATGTTCGGCATCTGCAGTGAATGAACGCGATCACCCGCCTAGAATGGCGGCATGACACGCCCTGCCGATGCCGCCCCGACCGCCCTCAAAGCCGACAGTTTCGGCCGCATCCTGCTGATGGAGCAGGATGGCCAGCGCTTCGTGCGTCGTGACCTGGAGGCAACGCCCTGGTGGCTGCGTCTGCCCGCCTGGTGGCTGGCCCGGCGCGAGGCCCGCGCGCTGGCGCATCTGGATGGCATGCCCGCCACGCCCCGCTTGCTGGGCTGGAATGGCCGCTGGCTGGACCGCAGCTTCATGGCCGGTGACGCCATGTACCAGCGCCCGCCGCAGGGCGACCTGGCGTACTTCCGTGCGGCACGACGCCTGTTGCAGCAGGTCCACCGGCACGGCATCGCGCACAACGACCTGGCCAAGGAAGCCAACTGGCTGGTGCGTGAGGACGGCTCGCCGGCGTTGATCGATTTCCAGTTGGCCGTGATCGGCAACCCGCGCTCGCGCTGGATGCGCCTGCTGGCGCGAGAGGATCTGCGTCATCTGCTCAAGCACAAGCGGATGTACTGCCGGCAGTCGCTGACCCCGGTGGAAAAGCGACTGCTCAAGCGCACCTCGTGGGTGCGTGATCTCTGGTTCCGCACCGGCAAGCCGGTCTACCGTTTTGTCACCCGGAAGATCCTGCACTGGGAAGACAACGAGGGGCAGGGGCCGAAGCCCTGAGCGCGCCGGTGCTCAGCGCAGATCGAGGATCTGCTTGCCGCTGAAACGGCGTTGCGCATCGAAATCGTAGGCGACCCGCAGCACGCCATCGTCGGCGCAGGCATGGCAGGTGCGCATCGGCGTGCTGTAGATCAGGCGCACGCCACCGTTGGGCAACGCTTCACTGCCGCTGGCCTCGGCCGGGGCAAAGGGCGAGGCATCCGGGTGCGCATCCAGGAAGGGCTTGACGGTGGCATCGGCGCGCGACATTTCCGGCAGCACGTCCGCATCCACATCCACCGTGTGCCCGGCACTGTCGACCAGCAGCGTGCCTTCGTTGGTATTGGCACGGAACGGGTACTCGATGGTGGCGATGCCCACGCCGTCCTGTTCGCGCCAGGCGCTCACATAACCTGGGTTGCCCTGCGCGCCCAGCTGATGGGCAGCCGCGATGGCCTGCGGGCTGGCCTTGGCCGCCTGCATCGCCTTGGACAGGCAATCATCGGCGACCGGCGCCTGGCCGCGGCAGGCATCCACCTCACCGTCCCAGATCGCCGCTTCGCTGAAGGGGGAGGTGCCGCCAGCGGTGCCCGGAACGGTGGCCGCGCCCTGCGTGGCGGAGGCGGCAGGATCGCCAGTGGGTTGGCAGGCGCCGAGCGCCAGCGCCAGGGCCAACGCGGTCAGGGGAAGGCGGATCGCCGTCATGTCGCTCATTCCATGCAGAACGTGAACGCCCAGTATCGACGCGGCGCATGAATCCGGCGTGTGCGCCGGGGCGGCATAATGCGGATTCACTGCACTCGCACCCAAGGAATTCCGCGCATGGCCAGTCTGCAAGGCAAAACCCTGTTCATCACCGGCGCCTCGCGCGGCATCGGCCTGGCCATTGCATTGCGTGCGGCACGTGACGGCGCCAACATCGCGATCGCGGCCAAATCCTCGGTGCCCAATCCGAAGCTGCCCGGCACGATCCACAGCGCTGCCGAAGCGGTGACCGCCGCAGGCGGGCAGGGGCTGGCGTTGAAGTGCGACATCCGCGAAGAAGACCAGGTGCGCGCGGCCGTCGCCGCCACGGTGGATACCTTCGGTGGCATCGACATCCTGATCAACAATGCCAGCGCGATCTGGCTGCGCGGCACGCTGGATACGCCGATGAAGCGCTTCGACCTGATGCAGCAGGTCAACGCACGCGGCAGCTTCCTGTGTGCCCAGGCCTGCCTGCCGCACCTGCTGGAGGCGCCCAATCCACACATTCTCACTCTGGCCCCGCCGCCGAGTCTGGACCCGAAGTGGTGGGCACCGCATACCGGCTACACCCTGGCGAAGATGGGCATGAGCTTCGTCACGCTGGGCCTGGCCGCCGAGTTCGGTCCGCAGGGCGTGGCCGTCAATGCGTTGTGGCCGCGGACCGTGATCGCCACCGATGCGATCAACATGATTCCGGGTGTGGACATCGGTGGCTGCCGCACGCCGGCGATCCTTGCCGATGCCGCACACGCGGTGCTGACGCGTGAGGCGGCTGGTTTCAGTGGGCAGTTCCTGCTCGATGACGAGGTGCTGGCGCAGGCCGGCATCACCGATCTGAGTGGCTACGCTGTCGATCCGTCGCGCCCGCTGATGCCGGACCTGTTCCTGGATTGACGCGCGCGGAGTGCACGCCGCACGTCTGCGATGACAGCGGCTGCACACACCGGGCTGGTATGGTGCGGGCCCCAATTTGTATGGACACTCGCATGTCATTTCGCACACGGACCGCGCCGCTTGCCGCTGCCATCGCATTGATCAGCCTGCTCGGCGCCTGCAGCAAGGGGCCGGGCAGCGCTGCCGACACCCAGGGCGTGGAGAAGGTGAACGCCTACATCGCCTGCTTCAACGCCGTTGAGCAGCCGATCCACGAAGGCTTCCAGCAGTACATCGGCTGGATGCAGGACCCGGAGGCGGGCCCGACCGGCAACGAAAAGCAGGTGCGTGGGCCAGGTACGGTGCTCTCGCATCGCGTGGACGCCTGCAACGCGCCGATGGTGGCCGCGCTGGCGATGACGCCGGCAGAGCCCGAGCTGGATCCGGCGGCGAGTGCCTACCAGAAGACGTTCGTCGACCTGTATGCCTTGATCGAGCAGGCCGACCGTTACTACAGCCGTGAGGACTACCTGCGCGATGACCATGCCGGGATGCGCACCCAGCATGCGCCGTTGATGAAGGCCTACATGGCCTTCTTCGACGCAGGTACCGCGCTGGATGCCGCGCTTGAAAAGCGCGAAGACGAACGCCGTGCCGAACAGCTCAAGCAGATCGAAGCCTCCGAAGGGCGCTCGCTGGCGTATTACCAGATCAAGATCCTCGGCGATGGCAAGCAGCTGACCCAACTGCTCAACACCGAGACCCCGGATCTGGCGGTGGCGCGCAGCCGGCTCGCCGCGTTCCAGGCCCTGCTGCAGCAGGCGCAGGATGACAAGGTCGGCAAGGGCGATGCGATGTGGGGGCACGTGGAGCGTGCCGCCGATGCGCTGGCCCGCGATGCCGGCCGGCGCATCGAGCGCGTGGAATCCGGCAAGCCGTATACCCGCAGCGAGCAGATGCTGATGGAGAGCGGTGGGCGGATCAACAACCCGCAGGGCTCGGCCGAAGCCTTGCTGGTCAGCTACAACGACCTGGTCGACATGAGCAACCGCATGGCACGGTCCAGCGGCGCGCGCTGAGCGGGCGCCGGGCGGGCGGCCAGGCGGCCCGCCCCAGGGTGATCAGAGGTTGAAGACCGGTGGCAGTTTGTCGCCGCAATGGCGGCAGTGCACCGCATCCGGTTCGTGGCCTTCCAGGCCACAGTGCGGGCAGCCGCGCGCATCCCGGCGCGCGGCGTGCTCGGCATCGCGCATGGTGTTGGCCAGTTCGGCGGTGTAGATGCCGGTCGGCACGGCGATGATGCTGTAACCGATCAGGATCAGCACCGAGGTGACGAAGCGGCCGAGCACGGTCTGCGGCACGATGTCGCCGAAGCCCACCGTGGCCATGGTCACCACCGCCCAGTACATGCTGCTGGGGATGCTGGTGAAGCCGTGGTTGGGGCCTTCGATCACGTACATCATGGTGCCGGCGATGATGGTGATGGTGATCACCGTGAACAGGAACAGCAGCACCTTGCGGCGGCTGCGCCACAGCGATTCCATCAACACGCCGCTTTCTTCGATGTAGCGGGTCAGCTTGAGGATCCGGAACACCCGCAGGATGCGCAGCGCGCGTACCACCAGCAGGCTCTGGGCGCCGGGGATGAACAGCGACAGGTAGGTCGGCAGGATCGAGGCCAGGTCGATGATGCCCCAGATACTGAATGCGTAGCGCAGCGGGCGTTTGACCACCACCAGCCGCAGCAGGTACTCGGCGGTGAACACGATCGTGAAGCCCCATTCCAGCACGTACAGCCAGTCGGCATAGGCCGCGTGGAAGCGCTGCACGCTGTCGAACATGACCACCACCACGCTGGCGATGATCGCGTAGACCAGCAGCAGGTCGAAATTGCGCGAGGGCCGGGTGTCGTGGCGGTAGATGATGTCGAACCACTGGCGGCGCCAGCCGGACTCGGTGGCGGGGTTGAGCTGGGGGGCGGTGAACGGTCGCATGGGGCGCATTGTGCCCCACCGGCCCAAAGCGCGAGAATGGGCTCTTTCCTGAGCCCCCTGACTGCCATGACCGCCGCTGCCACCGATCCGCTGTTGTCCCTGTCGCATTACTACCTGCCGGTCTACAAGCCGCGCCAGGTGGTGCTCGAGCGCGGCCAGGGCGCGCGCGTCTGGGACAACCAGGGCCGCGAGTTCATCGACCTGGCCGCCGGCATCGCCGTGTGCGGCCTGGGCCACAACGATCCGGACCTGAAGGCCGCGCTGATCGAGCAGGCGGGCAAGCTGTGGCACACCAGCAACGTGTTCTACAGCGAGCCGCCGCTGCGCCTGGCCGAAGAACTGGTCACCGCCTCGCGCTTCGCCGAGCGGGTGTTCCTGTGCAACTCCGGCGCCGAAGCCAATGAGGTGGCGATCAAGCTGGTCCGCAAGTGGGCCTCCTCGCTGGGCCGGCCTGCGCATCAGCGCGTGATCGTGACCTTCCGCGGCAGCTTCCACGGCCGCACCCTGGCCGCGGTCACCGCCACCGCCCAGCCGAAGTACCAGGAAGGCTACGAGCCGCTGCCCGGTGGCTTCCGTTATGTCGACTTCAACGACGAGGTCCAGCTGGAAACCGCGATGGCCGCCGGCGATGTGGCTGCGGTGATGCTGGAGCCGATCCAGGGCGAGGGCGGCGTGATGCCGGCCAAGCCGGGCTTCCTGCAGCGCGTGCGCGCGCTGTGCGACCAGCACAACGCGCTGGTCGTGCTGGATGAAATCCAGGCCGGCATGGGCCGCACCGGCACCCTGTTCGCGCATTGGCAGGACAACATCACGCCGGACATCGTCACCCTGGCCAAGGCGCTGGGCGGCGGCTTCCCGATCGGCGCGATGCTGGCCGGCCCCAAGGTGGCCGAGGTGATGCAGTTCGGCGCCCACGGCACCACCTTCGGTGGCAACCCGCTGGCCGCGGCCGTCGCCCGCGTGGCGCTGCGCAAGCTGTCCTCGCCGGAGATCGCACACAACGTCAACCGTCAGTCGCAGGCGCTGCGCGATGGCCTTGGCAAGATCAACGACGAGTTCAAGGTGTTCAGCCAGGTCCGCGGTCGCGGCCTGATGCTGGGCGCGGTGCTGGACAAGGATTTCGCCGGCCAGGCGGGTCCCATCCTCGACCACGCCGCCGAGCACGGCCTGCTGACCCTGCAGGCCGGCCCGGACGTGCTGCGCTTCGTGCCGTCGCTGAACATCACCGATGAAGAAATCGCCGAAGGCCTGAAGCGTCTGCGCGCGGCGGTGCAATCCTTCATCGCCTCGCGATAACCAACAGCGGTAGAGCCGACCGTTGGTCGGCTGCTGTTGTGCTGGGCGAGCCTGGCCGACCAACGGTCGGCTCTACGGCAGGGCGTACCGCTTGATGACCTTGCCGAACGCGCGGCTGTCTGTCGCGGTCTCGGCCTGCAGGCCGGCCTGACGCGCGCCGCGCACGTTGGTGAACAGGTCATCGATGAACAGCGTGCGCTCGGCACGCGCGCCCAGCAGCGCGACCGCTTGCGTGAACACCGCCGGATCCGGCTTGCGTCGCCCCAGCGCACCGCTGCACAGGATGCGGCCGTGCAGGGCGCCGGCGAGGCTCGGCAGCAGCAGTGGAATCGTCTGCGCCATCAATGCCCCGTTGTTGGTCAGGATGCCGATCGGCAACGTGCGCGCGATCCGTTCGATGCGCTCGATCACGCCCGCTTCCGGCGCGCACGCGGCGATGCGCGCGGCCTGCCACTGCGCACTGCTGATCGTGACGTGTAGTGCTTCCCCCAGTTGCCGCAGGTAGGCATCGGTCGCCATGCCGGTGTCGTAGGCGCGTTCCAGCCCGCTGTCGAACAATGCCGCCTGCACCTGCGCAGGGCTGCAGCCGACGCTCGCGGCCAGATGGCGCACCCGCAGATGCCGCGCATAGCGCACCAGCACGCCGTCGAAATCCAGCAGCAGGCACTCGATCACACGCGGCATGGGGCAGTCTCGTCCAGGTCCAAGGCTGACCGTAACCCAGCCGGTGCCTGCGCTGCGACATCGCGTCGCACGTCGCCTGCACGGGCGGTCACTAGAATCGCGGGGACTGCCTGATGGAGATCGCCTTGAAACTGCTTGCCCCCGTGTTGCTTGCCGGCCTGATGCTGGCCCCGGCCGCCCATGCGCGTGTCTGCGCGATCGCCATCGACAGCACCGACCAGATGAGCTTCAGCCAGAAGGAACTCAAGGTCGCGGCCGACTGCACCCAGGTGAAGCTGACCCTGCGCCACACCGGCAAGCTCGCCGCGACCACGATGGGCCACAACTGGGTCCTGACCCGCGCGGCGGATTACCAGCCGGTGGCGATGGCCGGCATGCGCACGTCCCTGGCCGACAGCTACCTGCCCAAGGGCGATGCCCGTGTGCTGGCGCATACCGCGGTGATCGGCGGCGGCCAGAGCACCAGCGTCACCTTCTCCACCGCCAAGCTGACCAAGGGCGGTGACTACACGTTCTTCTGCTCGTTCCCGGGCCACTTCGCGATGATGAAGGGCCGCTTCGTATTCGGTTGAAATAACAGGGACGGAGGTAGTTATTAATTACCCCCGTCCCCATTTCTGTCAGCCTTTGACGACCTTGAAGGCTTCGCGCGCGGCCGCCAGCGTTGCATCGATGATGCTGTCGTCGTGGGCGCTGGACAGGAAACCGGCCTCGTACGCCGAGGGGGCGAGGAACACGCCGCGCTCCAGCATCGCGTGGAAGAAGGTGTTGAACGCGGTGATGTCGCACGCAACGGCCTGCGCGTAGGTTTCCACCTTCTGGTCGGTGAAGAACAGGCCGAACATGGCGCCGACCTGGGTGGTCGTCACTGCCACGCCGGCCTCGGCGGCGGCGGCTTCCAGCCCGGCGCACAGGCGTGTAGCAGCAGCCCCCAGGCGATCATGGAAGCCCGGTTCCTGCACCAGTTCCAGCATCGCCAGGCCGGCGGCCATCGCCACCGGATTGCCGCTCAGCGTACCCGCCTGGTAGATCGGGCCGGCCGGGGAAATCTGCGACATCAGCTCGCGGCGCCCGCCATAGGCACCCACCGGCATGCCGCCGCCGATGATCTTGCCGAAGGTGGTCAGGTCCGGAGTGACGCCGTAATGCGCCTGCGCGCCACCGAGGGCCACGCGGAAGCCGGTCATCACTTCGTCGAAGATCAGCACCGTGCCGTATTGCGTGCACAGCGCGCGCAGGTGCTGCAGGTAGCCCTCGCGCGGCGGGATGCAGTTGGCGTTGCCGACCACCGGCTCGATGATCAGGCCCGCGATGTGCTCGCCCTGTTCGGCGAACAGCGCGGTGGCCGCTTCGACATCGTTGTAGGGCAGGGTCAGGGTGAGTTCGCTCAGGCCAGCCGGCACGCCCGGCGAGGTCGGCACGCCCAGGGTCAGCATGCCGCTGCCGGCCTTGACCAGGAACGAGTCGCCGTGGCCGTGGTAGCAGCCTTCGAACTTGACGATGCGGCTGCGGCCGGTGGCGCCGCGCGCCAGCCGGATCGCCGACAGCGTGGCCTCGGTACCCGAATTGACCATGCGCACCATCTCGCAGGACGGCACCAGCCGGGTCAGCGTTTCAGCCATGGTGACCTCGGCTTCGCACGGCGCGCCGAAGGAAAGACCGTTGCCGATCGCCTGCTTGACCGCCTGGCGCACCGCGGTGTGGTTGTGGCCGACGATCATCGGGCCCCACGAGCCGACGTAATCGATGTAGCGGTTGCCGTCCACGTCGTACAGGTACGGACCATCGGCACGCTGCACGAAGAACGGTTCGCCACCGACCGACTTGAACGCACGTACCGGCGAGTTGACGCCGCCCGGCAGCAGTTTCTGGGCACGGGTGAACAGGGCGTGGGACTGGTCGTGGTTCATGCGGTCGTATCCTGGAAGCAAGCGAGATAAGCGTGCAGCGTGGCGACCGGGTCGGGCGCGGCGTACACGCTGCTGATGACGGCGACCAGATCGGCCCCGGCAGCGATGAGCGGTGTCACATTGTCCGGGCTCAGCCCGCCGATCGCCACCCGCGGCACGCCCAGTGCGGCGCTTTGCCGCAGCAGGTCCGGTGGGGCGCGGCGGGTGGTGGCCTTGCTGGTGCTGGGGAAGAAGGCCCCGAAGGCGACGTAGCTGGCGCCCGCGGCGACCGCACGCTCGGCCAGTGCCAGGGCGTCGTAGCAGGAGGCCCCGAGGAGGGCGTCGGGGCCGAGCAGGGCACGCGCGCGGGCGATATCGCCATCGTCCTCGCCCAGGTGCACACCGGCCGCGGCGACGGCCTGGGCCAGGGCCACGTCGTCATTGATGATCAGCGGCACCGCGTACTGCTGGCACAGGCCCTGCAGCGCAGCGGCCTGTGCGTGGCGCAGGGCGGCATCGGCGGTCTTGTTGCGGTACTGCAGCCAGGTTGCGCCGGCCGCCAGCAGCGGCGCGGTGCGCGCCAGCAATCGTGCGGTATCGGGCTCGTCGGGGGTGATGAGGTAGACGCCGCGGGGCGGCGTGGGGGCTGAAGCGTGATTCATCAATGGCTACCGGTAGCGCAACGGGAGTGGGACAATGAGCGCTGTCAGCTCTTGTCCTGCCGTGATTATCCGATGACCGACGCTACCGCCACCACCTTCCGCACCTGGATGTGCGTTGTCTGCGGCTTCCTGTACCGGGAAGAAGACGGGCTGCCGGAAGAGGGCATCGCCCCGGGCACGCGCTGGGAAGACATTCCCGAGACCTGGACATGCCCGGACTGCGGCGTGACCAAGGACGATTTCGAGATGGTCGAAGTCGACTGAGGCACCGCCGGGCATCGCCTCGCGGCCCCTTCAATGCAGGCGCGGCACCGCGCCACCCAGCCCGACCAGCTTCTCGCGCACGAACTGCGCGTCGCTGGCCTTGGCATTGCGCTTGAGATACAGCCCCAGGTCATTGCGCGCGCCGGCCTCGTAGTCCAGCTGCAGGTAGGCCATGCCGCGATCACGCAGGGCATCGTCCTGTTCCGGGGCGAGCTTCAGCAGGCGATCGGCACTGCGCGCGGCGCGGTCCCATTCGCCACGTTCCACATACACACCGTGCAGGTTGCGCAGCATCCGCATCAGGATCGCGCGCGCCGGGGCCGGGTCCAGGATCTGCGCCAGCACGTCGTCGTCGGGCACTTCACCGCCAAGATGCGAGCGGGCGCGTTCGCGCAGTTCTTCCACACCGAGCGGGCGGCCCCCGTTGAACGGGTCCATCACCAGCACGCCGTCGTTGAGCGGCAGGCGCACCAGGAAATGCCCGGGGAAGGAAACCCCGTCCAGCGGGATGCCGAGCCGGCGCGAGACTTCCATCTGCACCAGCGCCAGCGAAATCGGGTTGCCCAGGCGGCGTTCGAAGACCTGGTTCAGATAGCTGTTGCGCGGGTCGTAGTACTCGCCGTGGTCGCCGCTGTAGCCCAGCTCGTCGAACAGGTGGCGGTTGACCGCGGCGATCTTCAGCGGCCACATGTCGATCGTGGCGATCTCGGTGCGCAGGTGGTCGGCGTGGCTCTGCAGGACCGCGTCATAGACGGCGGGGTCCAGGTCCGCGTACTCGTCCCGCGCGATCAGCAGCGCGGTCGGCAACAGCGGCAGCGCCTCGTCATCCAGCTCGGCCAGCGAATCCCACGTCGGCAATGTGATCTGCCCCTGCATGGGACAAGACTGGCGACAAACGCGCCGCGATTCAAGGGCGCGGGGCGTTTATCCGGGCGTTTTATTTACCGTCGGCGATGCCGGGCCCGAACTTCAGTTCGGTACCGTCCTTGAGCGCCATCTTTTCGGCCTGCCCGGCGTTGAGTTCCAGCACGTAACGGGCCGGGTCGCTGCTGGGGTAGGGCGGGCAACGGTCACCGGCCGAGCACGGCGGTACGTCGCGCTGCTGGCTGACCAGGCGGCGCTCGGCATCGAAGTAGAGGATGTCCAAGGGGATCTTGGTGTTCTTCATCCAGTACGCCTGCAGCTCCTCGCGTTCGTGGATGAACAGCATGCCGTGGTCGTCGGGCATCTGGTCGCGGAACATCAGCCCGCGGGCGCGGGTATCGTCGTTGGTGGCCAGTTCAACGTGGTAACGGTTGCCGTCCAGTTCCACCCAGTGACGGGCGTTGGTGCTGGCACAGCCGGCCAGGGTGAACAGCAGGAGCAGGGGCAGCAGGCGCAGCAGGGACATGGGCGTACCTCGTTGGGGCAGCCGGCGCGGGCGCCGGCCACGGGGATCAGATCACGATCGGCGGTTCACCGCCGATGATCACCACATCGGCCGGGCGGCGTGCGAACAGGCCGACGCTGACCACGCCCGGCAGCTGGTTGAGCTCGCGCTCCAGCTTGACCGGATCGGTGATCTCCAGGTGGTGGATGTCCAGGATCACGTTGCCGTTGTCGGTGACCACGCCCTCACGCCAGGCCGGCTGGCCGCCGGTCATGTCCATGATGCGGCGGGCGACCAGGCTGCGTGCCATCGGGATCACTTCCACCGGCAGCGGGAACTTGCCCAGCACCTTGACCTGCTTGCTCGGGTCGATGATGCACACGAAGCGGTCGCTGGCCTCGGCGATGATCTTCTCGCGGGTCAGCGCAGCACCGCCGCCCTTGATCAGGTTCTTGTTGCCGTCGCATTCGTCGGCGCCGTCCACATACAGCGAAAGGTTGCCGGTGTGGTTGAGCTCGAGCACCTCGATGCCGTGCTGCTTCAGGCGCGCGGTGCTCTGGTCCGAGCTGGAGACGGCGCCCTTGATGCGGTGCTGGATCCTGGCCAGGGCGTCGATGAAGTAGGCGACGGTGGAGCCGGTACCGACGCCGACGATCATGCCGTCTTCGACGTATTCGATGGCTTTTTCAGCGGCCAGGCGCTTGGCTTCGGACATGGCGGGCAACTCGTTGAGGAAAGGGGGTCAGTGCTTTTCCAGCGACAGCAGCAGCTTCCACTGCGCGGCGGTCACTGGGAGGATCGAGAGGCGGTTGCCGCGCGCGGTCAGCGGGAACCCTTCGCCCAGCGCATCGGCGTGCAGCTTGATCTCGTCCAGCGAGATGGTGTCGCGCAGTTTGCGCTCGAAGGCCACGTCCACCAGCATCCAGCGCGGTTCTTCGCGGCTCGCCTTGGGGTCGTAGTAATCCGATCCGGGATCGAACTGGGTGTCGTCCGGGTAGGCCTCGCTGGCCACCGTGGCCAGCCCGACGATGCCAGGCACCTTGGTGTTGGAGTGGTAGAACATCACCCCGTCGCCGACCTTCATGCCGTCGCGCATGAAATTGCGCGCCTGGTAGTTGCGGACGCCGTTCCAGGGCTCACGGCCCACGCGCTGCAGATCATCGATGGAAAAGGCGTCCGGTTCGGACTTCATCAGCCAGTAGCGCTTGCGTGCGGTCATGCGTGGATTTATCGCGGTAGGTAACGGCCATCGGCCGCTACGGGAACAAGGGTGGTCGCTTCGGTGCAGATCGCATCCACCCCGACGTCCCACGGTTGGACCGGCAGGTCATCGACCTGCTGGACCGAGAAGCCGACCCCGACCAGCCACGGTGGTGCCGGGCGCTGGTGGCGGAATGCGAAGCTGCGATCATACCAGCCGCCTCCCATGCCCAGCCGGCGCCCCTGCGCGTCGAAACCGACCAGCGGCGCCGCGACCAGCGCCATCTGTTCGGGCGCGAGGGTGTCGTCCAGCGCAAGGTCGGGTTCGGGAATGCCGAAGCGGTTGGTGGTCAGGGCCTGCCCCGGGCGCCACGGCGCGAAGCGCAGCGTCTTCCCGTGCAGGACCGGCAGGCAATAGGTCACGCCGGCGGGCACCTGCATCTGCCAACGGTGCAGCGCGATCTCGCCATCCATCGCCCAGTAACCGGCGACATGGCCCTGGGTCGGGGCGAACGGCAGTGCAAGCAGCGCATCGGCCAGATGGTCAGCGGCGGCCAGGCGCACGGCGGCGGGGAGATCACGGCGGCGTTGGCGCAGTTGCTGGCGCAGTGCGGAGCGCGGGTCGGTCATGCCTGGGTCCGGAGCGTGCGGGGAAGGCGGATAAAACAAGAGCGACGTCCCAAGGGAACGCCGCTCTTGCTGGAATATTGCATTCTCCGCCGTGACGATGCATGCGAAACGACCTTGAACCCGGGGTTCAAGTGGGTACGCTGGGGTTCCATCGGGCTTCCCGCTACAAGGCGGACTTGCACTCCCGGCGCCGTCGCGCACCCGTGGTCGTAATTAAGGGACAAGGCGAATGTTTGCACACGCCGTCGTTCACAGCAGAGAACGCGACGAGGATTATAGCCCTCTTGGGCGATTCGACCAGTCCGTTCGTCGGTCGAATTGCACATCAATTCAGATCGATGAAGGCCATGCGATGCACTTGTGCAATCGAGCATGCCGTGGAACCTGTCGCGTGGATCAGCCGCCGTTGTCGAAGGCGCGGTCCAGCCGACGGTTGAGATCGCCCAGCGTCTGCTGCAGCGCGATCGCCTGCCGGGCATGCTCATCGCGCAGCTGCTGCAGTTCGTGGGCCAGGTTCAACGCGGCCAGGACGGCGACGCGGTCGACCGCGGCCATCCGGTTGCTGCCACGGATCTCGCGCATCTTGGCGTCCAGCAGCCGGGCGGCGGCGGTCAGGCTCTCGCGTTCCTCGGCGCCCACGCCCACCGTGTATTCACGATCCAGGATGCGGACACTGACCGGTTCGGTCTGGCTCATGTGTGCTGCTCCAGGGATTTGAGGCGGGTGATCATCGCTTCGACCCGGGAGCGGGCCTGCTCGTTCTTGGCCAGCAACTGGGAGCGCTCGGCCACCAGCTGCTCCTGCTGATGGCGCAGGCTGCGGTTCTCGTCGGCCAGGCGCTGGTTGCGCTCAAGCAACGCCTCCACGCGGGCGGCGAAGGCCTGCAACTGGGCGATGGCGTCGGCGGGTTCCATGACCGGCACGATAGGCAAGGGCGGATGGGGCGGTCAAGCGAATAATCACGGGGCCTGCGGGCCGCCCGGCCGGCGAGCCGGGACCCGGGCGGGGGGAGGACCACCGCAACCCGGCGGACACGGGTGGATTGCTACACTGTGGCGCTCACAAACCGTAGCCTCAAGATGACCGAACTCCCGAGTGTCGACGACGTAAACCAGGCCAGCCAGGCCCTGGGCCTGGGCGCCAGCGCCGCTGAACTGCACGGCGGCCTGTGCGGCTGGCTGTCCGCCGGCGGTGCGCCGGTGCGTGAATGGCCGGCCCGCGTGCTGGCCGATGACAACCTGCCCACCCCGGCCGAAGGTGACGCCCTGGCGCGCCTGCTCGATGCCAGCGTGGCGCAGCTGGAAGACCGCGATTTCGCCTTCGAACTGCTGCTGAGCGATGCCAGCGACACCGCTGCACAGGCCGATGCGCTGTTCACCTGGGCACGTTCGTTCCTGGGCGGCTTCGGGCTGGGCTCGGGCCAGAACCGCCCGGCCCTGTCCGAAGAGGGCGATGAAGCCCTGACCGATCTGGCCAAGCTGGCCCAGGCCTCCAGCGAAGACTTCGAAAGCGGCAATGACGATGACGAAGACGCGCTGGCCGAGATCGAAGAGTTCATCCGCGTGGCAGTGCTGCTGCTGCACGGCGACTGCGTCATGGCGGCGCGCCATCGGCAGCGCCTGAACTGAGATGGATATCCGGCAGCTGACCGGCATCTCCGCCGCCGAATACACCCGCCGCCGCCAGCAGTTGATGGAGATGGCCGGCGACGACGCGATCCTGGTGCTGCCGGCCGCCGCCGAGCGGGTGCGCAGCCTGGATACGCATTACCCGTTCCGGCAGGACTCGGATTTCTGGTACCTGAGCGGCTTTCCGGAACCGGAGGCCGTGCTGGTGCTGATTCCAGGCCGCCGCCACGGCGAGGTGATCCTGTTCTGCCGCGAGCGCGATGCCGACCGCGAAGCCTGGGATGGCGCGCGCGCCGGCCAGGAAGGGGCGGTCTCGCAGTACGGCATGGATGATGCGTATCCGATCGACGATCTGGACGACATCCTGCCCGGCCTGCTGGAAGGGCGCTCGCGGGTGTACTACCACTTCGGTCGCGATGCCGAGTTCGATCTCAAGCTGATCGGCTGGGTCAACCGCGTCCGCTCGCAGGTGCGGCACGGCGCGCAGCCGCCGCACGAATTCCTGGAACTGGGTCACCTGCTGCACGAACAGCGGCTGTTCAAATCGACCGCCGAAATCGCGTTGATGCAGCACGCCGCCGACATCAGTGTGCAGGCGCACCGTGCCGCGATGCATGTCGCGCGGCCGGGCATCCACGAGTACGAACTGCAGGCCGATCTGGAGCGGGTATTCCGCGCCAATGACGCGTGTGCGGCGTACAGCAGCATCGTCGGTGCCGGTGCCAACGGCTGCATCCTGCATTACCGCGACAACAACGCGCGCGCGCAGGACGGCGAACTGGTCCTGATCGATGCCGGCGCCGAGTACCGCGGTTATGCCAGCGACATCACCCGCACCTTCCCGGTCAACGGCCGTTTCACCGCCGAGCAGCGCGCGCTGCATGACCTGGTCGGTGCGGCGCAGGCGGCGGCACTGGCCCAGGCACGCCCGGGCAATGCGTATGAAGCCGGTCATCTGGCCGCGGTGGAAACCTTGACCGAAGGCCTGCTGCGGCTGGGCCTGCTCAAGGGCACGCTGGAAGAGAACATCGCCGAAGCGCACTACCAGCGTTTCTATCGGCACAAGACCGGGCACTGGCTCGGCCTGGACGTGCACGACGTCGGCGATTACCGCCTGGCAGGGGATTCGCGGATGTTGGAGCCCGGCATGGTGTTCACCATCGAACCGGGGCTGTACGTCTCACCGGATGACCGCAGCGTGGAAGCGCGCTGGCGCGGTATCGGCATTCGTACCGAAGATGATGTGCTGATCACCGAGGATGGCCATCAGGTGCTGACCGCTGCACTGGCGCGCAGTGCCGATGAGATTGAAGAGGAAATGGCCAAGCGCTGATCCGCTTCAGGGTAGAACCCCCCCATGGGGGGCTGGGAGTCCTGTCGAGGTGGTCCGCAGCCACCTCTGGCGTGGCGTTACAGGCTGCCGAGGCGCCAGCCAGCGGCCGGCACTGCCGCGATGCCGCGCAGGTACCGACCGTGGGTCGGTACCTGCATCGCCGCTCAGCTCGCCGCGGCGAACACCGGGCGGGTCAGGTTGTCGGCATCGCCCCCGGTGCACAGCACCTCGTCTTCGATGCGCACACCGCCATACGGACGGAAGAAGTCCACGCGGTCCCAGTTGATGCTGGCCGCGTTGCGGGCCTGCTTCACTTCGTCCAGCAGCATGTCGATGAAGTACACGCCCGGCTCGATGGTGACCACCATGCCCGGCTCCAGCACGCGGGTCATGCGCAGGTACGGGTGACCCTGCGGGCGCTCGATGCGGCCACCGCGGTCGCTGGCCGCAAAGCCGGCCACGTCATGCACCTGCAACCCGATCAGATGGCCCAGGCCGTGCGGGAAGAACGCCGCGCTCACACCGGTGGCCAACGCCGCTTCCGGCGATACGTTGAGCACGCCGAAATCCTTCAGGATGCCCATGAGCGACAGGTGCGCGTCGATGTGCAGCTGCTTGTAATCCACGCCGGCACGCACACCGGCCCCCATCTGCTGCTGGGCAGCGTCCACCGCGTCGATCAGGGCCTGGAACTCGTCATGGCCGCTGGCCGCATAGGTGCGGGTGATGTCGCTGGCGTAGCCGTGGGCACTGGCACCGGCGTCGATCAGGAAGCTGCGCAGCGGGGTCGGCGCGCTGCGGCCCAGGTCGGTGTAGTGCAGCACGGCGGCATGTTCGTTGAGGCCGATGATGTTGCCGTACGGCAGTTCATTGGCATCCTGGCCGACCGCGCGGCAGTACGCCATGTGGATCTCGAATTCGCTGGCGCCGGCGCGGAAGGCGGCTTCGGCGGCACGGTGACCGCGCACGCCCAGCCGCTGCGCTTCGCGCATCAAGGCGATTTCATACGGGGTCTTGTAGCCGCGCTGCCAGTCCAGGTAATCGACGACCGGCGCCGGGTTGTTCGGCACGAACGCACCCAGCGCGCTCTGCGGTTCGCCGAGGATCGCGCAGCGGGCGGCATCCTTGGGCAGCAGCGCCAGCGCATCGTCGGGCGTGCGGATGATCTCGATGTCGACATGCTCGACCCACCAGCCATTCGGCGCATCCGGCACCACATGCCAGTAATCGAACGGCTGGTAGAAAATCACTTTCGGGCGCTGGCCCGGGGTGTATACCAGCCAGCTGTTGGGCAGCTTGGTCAACGGCAGCCAGGCTTTGAAGTTCGGGTTCACCGCGTACGGGTAATCGCGATCGTCGAAGGCCTGGTAATGCAGGGTGCCGCTGGGGATCACCAGATGATCGAAGCCGCCACGGGCCAGCGCCTCGTCGGCGCGCTGGCGCATCACGCTGGCGTGGTGGGAATACAGGGCGCCGAGGTCTGGCTGGTTCATGGCAGGAAGCTCACTGGCAGTGCGGAATGCAGCCCTAGATTCTGCCGCAATCCGCTGGCGGGTGCTGTGCCGGAAACGGCGCTCAGACTGCCGAAGTTTCCTCGGCGATCCAGTGGCGCAACTGCTCGCGTGCATCGCGTGCCAGGGTCAGGAAGCGGAAGCCTACCCAGGCCTGGCCGGGGGCATGGGTCTGCTCGCTCCACAGCAGGTGCACGCCCACGTCGATCAGCAGCGGCTGCCCCTGCGGCCCGGGAATGGTGAACTGCAGCTGGTACAGCGCATCGTCCTGCATCGGCACCGAGGCCAGCATCAGCATGCCGGTTTCGGAGACATTGCCGAGCCGGCCGATCACGGTCTCGGCCATCAGGTCGGTGACGGGCACCAGCTCGGTCACCTGGCGACGCGGCGCGCGGCGGGTATCGGGCGTGGTCATTCGGCGTTCTCCGCGGGGCTGCCGGCCAGCGAGCGCAGCGTGCGCAGGGTGGCCTGCCAGGCGCGGTCGATCAGCCGCCCCTTGTCTTCGGTGACGATCCGCACCTGCCCATGCGCCATGAGACGTGCCAGTGCGTCCAGCGAGTGCTCGCCAACCTTCTGCCCGCGCTGATTGACGAACAGGGCGTTGTCGGTGATCAGGCTGTACCACGACAGCCGTTGACGGCGCACATCGCCCTGCTGGTTGGTGGTGAACTCGAACCAGGTGCCGAACGGCAGGGTGCGCAGCTGGCGGTAACAGTCGTCTTCGGCGGTGCTCCGCGCGAGCGGGGCGACCTTGCGCGGGTCGCCGGCATCGGCCTGCTCGCCCAGCCGGGTGCGTGCACGCAGGCGTGCGGTGAGCTCGGTGCGCGAGCTGCTGTCATCCTCGCCGCCCGGCGTGGACAGGCGCCGCGCGATCGCGGCGGCCTCATCCTGGTGATAGCCGACCTGCAGCAGAGCGGACTCGACCTCGTTGCCCAGTGCGTCATCGCGCGCGGCGGCGCCCGGCGCCAGGCAGGTCACCTCGGCGATCCGGGCGGTTTCCTGCTGGCGCTGCTGCCACTGCGGCGAGGTCTCGCCGTTGCGCAGCAGGGTCAGGGTCAGCACGTCCGACCACGCCTGTTTGAGCAGCGCCTGCACGAAACGTGGCGGCGCGGCCTGTGCGCACAGCTGCTCGATGCTGGTGCTGGCCTGCTGCTTGGCTGCTTCCAGGCGTTCCTTGCCGCGTGCCGCCTCGACATGCCGGCGCTCGGCCAGTTCGGCCTTGTGGGCCAGTGCGCGGAAGTGCTGCTGGATCTCCTCGTTGGCGGTGTCGAACACCGCCACATCGCCGTCGTAGTCGTTGACGACCTGATCGACGGCGAGGCCGAGCTTCTGCACCAGCTGCGGGTCCACGTCCTCTTCGCCCAGCCAGTTGGCGCCGGCCTCGGCCACCGCATTGAGCAGTTCGCGCGCGGGGTGCTGGTCGCGCACGAAGAAAGCCGGGTCGGACAGGGCGGCGCGGGCGACCGGAACCTGCAGGCGGGTCAGCAGGTCGGCGGACACGGCATCGGGCCGCACCTCACGTTGAATCTGCCCGTACAGCATGTCGAGCAGATCGAAGGTATCGCTGTCCTTGACGGTCAGGGCGGCCTGCGCGCCATGGTCGGCACGGACCTGGGCGAGCAGGGCGTTGTGCAGGTCGGCCATGCTGCGGCGGGCCCCGCCGGGCGCGATCGCCTGGCTCTGCAGTTTGGCCAGGGTGGCATGCACGGCCTCGGCGGGAACGGCCAGCGCTGCGGGAACGTCGGGGGCGAGAAACGCATTGTCGGCGGCAGGCGCGGGCGCCCCGGTTGTCGCGGCGACGGCCTGCGCGGCCATGGCGTTGCCGCCCGGCACGGTGCCGGCGGCGTGCGCCTGGCGGGCGGCACCGAGCAACTGGTGCAGGGCCGACATCGCCGGTGCACCGAGATCGGTTGCCGCAGGCGGGACGCTGTTGGCCGGCGCCGATGCAGACGCGGAGGCCGCTGGACCTGGCGCTGCGGCGTCACCGTTGGGTGCGCCATGGGCCGGCCCAGCGGCCGGCGGCGCCATTGCCTCCTGGGTCATCGCGGCCCAGCCGGTGCTCGGCGCACTGCCATTCCAGCCGGTCAGTGGCCGTGCGGCGGCCCCACCGCGGGCCCCCGGCAGGCCGCGCTCGGGCCCGGTGATGATCCGGCGCGTGGTGGCCGAGCGTGCCAGATACGGGGTGTACACCAACCCGGGCAGCACGCCTTCGTGCGCGAGCAGGATGTTGGCGCGCTCCAGCAGTTCGCCCAGCCGTTCCAGCAACTGGCGGTCGAACACGCGGTACAGCGCCAGCTGCGTCTCCAGCCCGAGCCCGAACTGCTGGCCGAGCTCGCGCACGATCCGGCACAGTGCCTGCGGTCCGAACGGCAGGTCATCCACATCGAACGCCGGGCCGGCGGCCAGCACGCCAAAGCGTTGCCCGAGCAGTTGCAGGGGCGTGGCCGAGCGCTGGGCTTCGCGGCGGATGATGTCCACCAGGACGATGTCGCGGTCCACGTCGGTGTCGTTGACCAGGGTCAGGGTGGTGGCCGACACGGACACCTCGGTCGGGACGATGCGCTGGGTGTGGCGCGGGCCGCGCAGGGTGGCCAGGCTGTCGCCCACTGCGCCCAGGAAACGCGGGCCGAACTGCGCGTTGACCTCATGCAGCTGCCGGGCCTGGGCGAAGATGTCGGCCTGGATCTGGCTGTTGCGTGCGCGCTCGGCGTCGCGGAACAGCTCGCGCTCCAGCTCCACGATGGTCAGCTTGAGCGGCGCGGTGAGGGTCTGCACCGCCAGCCCGTGCAGCGCGGCCAGCAGGCGGCGCACGCGCGGCGGCGCGGCCACGTCCGCAAAGCGGGTCATGTCGGGCTGGGACGACGAAGGTGCGGGCGCAGACATCCGATGTTCTTCCAGCTCCCCTGAGAACACGGAATCTAACGGTTTCGCCCGGTCCCTGCCAGAAGCGACACGCTCGGGTGGTCCTGGCGCCGGCCAGCGGCCGGCACGGCGCTCAGGGCAGGAACAGCTCGACGACGTCGTTGGTGAAGCGCCGGCCCAGTTCGGTCGGCGTGGCGCTATCCCCGGTGACGGTCATCCAGCCCTTGGCGACGGCGACACCCAGCGGCGTGGCGATCTGCGCGCGGTCCAGGCCGGTGCGCGATTCGAAATCCTTCAGGCCAAAGCCCTCATGCAGGCGCAGCAGGTTGAGCATGTACTCGAACGGCAGGCGATCGGCGCTGATCACGTCGTCGCCGCCGATCGAGGCCAGGGTACCGGCGGTGTCCATGAAGGTCTGCGGGTGCTTGTGCTTCCAGCGGCGCAGCACGTGCTGTTCGGCACCGCTGCTGATCTTGCCGTGCGCACCGGCGCCGATGCCCAGGTAATCGCCGAAACGCCAGTAATTGAGGTTGTGCTGGCTCTGCCGGCCGGGTTTTGCGTAGGCGCTGACTTCGTACTGCGCGTAGCCGGCCTCGGCCAGCAGGCGCTGGCAGTGCTCCTGGATGTCCCACGCCGAATCTTCGTCGGGGATGCCCTGCGGCGGCCGCGCGAAGAACACCGTGTTCGGCTCCAGCGTGAGCTGGTAGTGCGACATATGCGTGGGCTGCAGCGCGAAGGCGCGCTCCAGATCATGCTCGGCCTGGGCCAGCGTCTGCTGCGGCAGCGCGTACATCAGGTCGATATTGAAGTTGTCGTAGCCGGCGTCCTGCGCCAGCTTCACCGCCCGTTCGGCCTCGCCACTGTCGTGGATGCGGCCCAGGCGCTTGAGCGCCTCGTCGTTGAAGGTCTGGATGCCGAAGCTGATCCGGTTCACCCCGGCCGCGCGGTAGCGGTCGAAACGACCGTGTTCGGCGGTGCCCGGGTTGGTCTCCAGGGTCACCTCCAGGTTCGGCGCGAAGCGCAGCCGGGCCGAGGCCGCCTGCAGAAAACGGTCGATCGCTTCCGGCGGGAACAGGCTCGGCGTACCCCCGCCGAAGAACACACTGCTCACCACCCGGCCCCAGACCAGCGGCAGGTCCTGGTCCAGGTCGCGGATCAGGGCGTCGATGTAGGCGTCGAACGGCAGTTCGCCCTTGGCCGCGTGCGAGTTGAAATCGCAGTACGGACATTTGCGCACGCACCACGGCAGATGCACATACAGCGCCAGCGGCGGCGTCACCAGCCGCGGCGCGGGGTCGTGATCGCCGGAGCAGGCTTCGCCGGGCAGGTGGGAGCAGTGGTCGTGTGACATCAGAGCAGGGCAGGCAGTTTCTGCTTGAGCAGCTGCAGGGCTTTGGCGCGGTGGCTCATCGCATTTTTCAGGTCCGGCGCCATTTCGGCGGCGGTCTGGGCCAGCACCGGGTCAAGGAACAGCGGGTTGTAGCCGAAGCCGTGGCTGCCACGCAGCTCATCGATGATCACGCCTTCCCAGCTGCCTTCGCAGATCAGTGGCTGCGGATCATCGGCATGGCGCAGCAGCACGATCACCGCATAGAAGCGGGCCGTGCGGCGTTCGGCCGGCACCTCGCGCAGCGCCTCCAGCAGTTTGGCGTTGTTGGCTGCATCGTTGGTCGGGCTGCCGGCATAGCGCGCGCTGTACAGGCCGGGCGCGCCATCGAGCGCGTCCACGATCAGGCCCGAGTCATCCGCCAGTGCGGGCAGGCCGGTGCTCTGGCAGGCATGACGCGCCTTGATCAAGGCGTTCTCGACGAAGGTCAGGCCGGTTTCCGGCACGTCGCTGACGCCCAGTGCGCCCTGCGCCACGATCTCCAGCGGCAGGCCGCCGAGCATGGCCTGCAGTTCCTTCAGTTTGCCGGCGTTGCCGCTGGCCAGGACCAGTTTCATTGCTTGGGCTCCAGCAGGTCCCACGTGTTGCCGTACAGATCGCGGAACACCGCGACCGTCGCGTAGACCTCCTCGCGTGGGGTTTCGAGGAAGGTCACGCCACGCGCGGTCATCGCTGCGTGGTCGCGCCAGAAATCATCGGTGTTCAGGAAGAAGCCGACCCGGCCACCGGTCTGGTTGCCGATCCGCGCCCGCTGTTCATCGTTGCTGGCACGCGCCAGCAGCAGCGCCGCCGCGTTGCCGTCGGCCGGCCCGACCACCACCCAGCGCTTGTCGCCCTGGTCGATGTCCTGGAGCAGGCTGAAGCCCAGCGCGCCGGTATACCAGGCGATCGCCTCGTCGTAGTCGGCCACCACCAGGGTGGTCAGGGCGATGCGGCGGTTCATGCCTGGGCCAACGCCGCCTGCTGGGCGGCGAACAGATCCTTGATGCCCTTTTCAGCAAGCACCAGCAGCGCGTCCAGTTCATCGCGGCGGAAGGCATGGCCTTCGGCGGTGCCCTGCAGTTCGATGAAACCGCCGCCGTCGTTCATCACGACGTTCATGTCGGTATCGCAATCGCTGTCTTCGGCGTAATCCAGATCCAGCACCGGGGTGCCGCGGTACACGCCGACCGACACCGCCGCGACGGCGCCGAAGATCGGGTTGCGCTTGATGTCGCCGCGCTTGATCAGGAAGTTCACGGCATCCACCAGGGCCACGTAGGCGCCGGTGATCGCCGCGGTGCGGGTGCCGCCGTCGGCCTGCAGCACGTCGCAATCGAGCGTGATGGTGCGCTCGCCGAGCGCGCCGCGGTCGATGCAGGCGCGCAGGGTGCGGCCGATCAGTCGCTGGATCTCCAGCGTGCGGCCACCCTGCTTGCCGCGGGCGGCTTCGCGGTCGTTACGGGTGTGGGTCGAACGCGGCAGCATGCCGTACTCGGCGGTCACCCAGCCTTCGCCCTTGCCGCGCAGGAAACCCGGTACGCGGTTTTCCACGCTGGCCGTGCACAGCACGCGGGTCTCGCCGAAGCTGACCAGGACCGAGCCCTCGGCGTGACGGGTGAAGGCGCGCTCGATGCGCACTTCGCGCAGCTGGTCGGCCTGGCGGCCACTGGGACGGGAATCAGTCATGCTCAAGTTCCGATAAGACGGGGGATGCGGGACCGCGCCCGGGCCGGGGACCGGCGGGCGAGGAGGCTCCAAGGGGACCGCTAGGGTACCATTTGCACTTTGAGAGCACCGGAAACCCGCATGATTCGAAGCATGACCGCCTATGCCAACGGCGAGCGCGCCACCCGCTGGGGCACGCTGGCCTGTGAGCTGCGCTCGGTCAACCACCGGTTCCTGGAGGTCGGCGTGCGCCTGCCCGAAGAACTGCGTGCGTTGGAGCCGCAACTGCGCGAGCGCGTCGCTTCGCGCTGCAGCCGCGGCAAGATCGATCTGGTCATGCGCCTGCGTGCGCCGGAGGTAACCGGTGCGCTGGTGGTCAACGACGCACTGCTGGGCCAGCTCGGCGAGCTGGCGACCCGGTTGTCCTCGGGCTTCCCGAGCCTGCAGGTGAGCTTCACCGAACTGCTGCAGATGCCGGGCGTGATGCAGGGCGAGGCCGTGGATGCCGCCGCGCTGCATGCCGAGGCCCTGGCCCTGCTGGATACGGCCCTGGACGGCTTCGTGGCCGCGCGTGAGCGTGAAGGCGACAAGCTGGCCACCGCGATCCAGGAACGCGTGGACAGCATCGAGCGCATCGCCGCCGAGGTCACCACCCTGATCCCGCTGATCCGTGAGGGCCAGCGCACCAAGCTGGCCGCCCGCCTGGCCGACCTGCCGCACCCGGTCGATCCCGGCCGGGCCGAGCAGGAGCTGGTCATGTGGCTGCAGAAGCTGGACGTGGATGAGGAGCTGGATCGCCTGGGCAGCCACATCGCCGAGATCCGCCGCGTCTTCAAGCAGCGCGAGCCGGTCGGCCGCCGCCTGGACTTCCTGCTGCAGGAGTTCAACCGCGAGGCCAACACGCTGGGCTCCAAATCGGTGGACAGCCGCACCTCCAACGCCGCCGTCGAGCTGAAGGTGCTGATCGACCAGATCCGCGAACAGGTGCAGAACATCGAATGAGCAGCCAGATCCCGCCCGTCGGCGCGCCTGCGCGCGGCACCCTGTACATCGTGGCCGCGCCCTCCGGGGCCGGCAAGAGCAGCATCGTCAACGCCACCCTGGCCCGCGACCCGCAGATCGCCCTGTCGATCTCGTTCACCTCGCGCGCCACCCGCCCGGGTGAAATCAACGGCGAGCACTACCACTTCGTCAGCGCCGAGGAGTTCGAGCGGATGATCGCCGCCGGCGACTTCTTCGAGCATGCCTGGGTCCATGGCGACTGGAAGGGCACTGCGCGGCAGTCGGTCGAGCCGCAGCTGTCGGCCGGCCAGGACGTGCTGCTGGAGATCGACTGGCAGGGGGCCCAGCAGGTGCGCCAGCTGGTCCCGGGCACGGTCACCGTGTTCATCCTGCCGCCATCCAAGCAGGCGCTGCAGGACCGGATGCGCAAGCGCGGGCAGGACAGCGAGGCGGTGATCGCCCAGCGCCTGGCCGCCGCACGTGAAGAGATGCTGCACTTCAACGACTTCGACTACGTGATCGTCAACGAGGTTTTCGAGACCGCAGTGGACGAGCTGTGCGCGATCTTCACGGCCAGCCGCCTGCGCCGGGAGGCCCAGAAGGTCCGCCACGCGGGCCTCATCCAGGCCCTGCTGACCCAGGACCCGGCCACAACTGACTGATTCTCAACGGGGTGCTAGCCGGTTGGCTTGATTTTGTCCAGCCCTGGCCGGTACAATCCGTCCCCTTTCCCTCATTCGATTGAGCAGCCCTCACCGGCTGCCGGGAGCCCGCATGGCCCGCATCACCGTAGAAGATTGTCTGGAAGTCGTGAACAACCGTTTCGAACTGGTCATGATGGCGTCCAAGCGCGCCCGTCAGCTGGCCAATGGCGTCCAGGCTACCCTGGACAACAGCGAAACCGAAGACAAGCCGACCGTGCTGGCGCTGCGCGAAATTGCCGCCCGCAAGATCGACAACGCCCTGATCGACGAAGTCGAGAAGGCCGAGCGCGAGCGTGCCGAGCGTGAAGCACTGGAATGGGCCGCTGCCGAAGTCGTCGCCGACGAAGACATGTCCAAGAACGACGACTGATCGCCTCGCGCGTCCGTTGTTGTTGCTGCCAACAGCCCGCCTTTCGGCGGGCTGTTTCGTTTGGGTGGCCGGTGGATCCGGTTCGCGCGTGTTGTTGCAGGTGAAACTCCCTGTTCAGGGGTTTGCCGATATCACGCCGCTGGCATAGTCTTTGAGCATGAACCCAGGCCCCACTGCCAAGGTCGCCACGCCCGCCGGCGCGGCCGTACCCGACTATGTCCTCCAGCTTGAGCGCGCAGCGCACTATCTGCCGCCCGACCAACTGCCGCTGCTGCGCCGCGCCTGGGAAGTAGGCGCCGCCGCGCATGCCGGCCAGACCCGCAAGTCGGGCGAGCCCTACATCACCCATCCGGTCGCGGTGGCCCAGGTGCTGGCCGAGCTCGGCCTGGACGTGGAGGCGCTGATCGCGGCGATCCTGCACGACACCATCGAAGACACCCCGCTGACCCGCGAGGAGCTGGCCGCCGAGTTCGGCGAGGCCGTGGCCGAGCTGGTCGACGGCGTCACCAAGCTGGACAAGCTGAAGTTCCGCGACCGCCAGGAAGCGGCCGCCGAGAGCTTCCGCAAGATGCTGCTGGCGATGTCGCGCGACCTGCGCGTGATCATGATCAAACTGGCCGACCGCCTGCACAACATGCGCACGCTGGGCGCGCAGAGCCGCGAGGCGCGGGGCCGGATCGCGCGCGAAACGCTGGAGATCTACGCCCCCATCGCGCAGCGGCTGGGCATGAGCCTGGTCAAGAGCGAGCTGCAGAACCTGGGTTTCAAGGCGCTGTATCCGTGGCGCCACGCGATCCTGGAAAAGCACATCCGCAGCCAGCCGGTGGTCCGCCGCGAGGCGATGGCGCAGGTGGAAGTGCAGTTGAGCCAGCGCCTGGCCAAGGAAGGGCTGGAGCACCGCCTGGTCAGCCGCATCAAGACGCCGTGGAGCATCTACAACAAGATGCGCGACGAGAACAAATCCTTCGATCAGGTGATGGATGTGTTCGGGTTCCGGTTGGTGGTGCGCAACGTGCCCAACTGTTATCACGCGCTGGGCTCGGTGCATGCCACCTTCAAGCCCCTGGATGGGCGTTTCCGCGATTTCATCGCGATCCCCAAGGCCAATGGCTACCAGTCACTGCACACGGTGCTGTTCGGGCCCTACGGCTCGCCGATCGAGGTGCAGATCCGCACCGAAGAAATGGACCTGATCGCCGAGCGCGGCGTGGCCGCGCATTGGACGTACAAGTTCGGTGGCGATTCGCCCAACAGCGCGCAGAGCCGTGCACATGCGTGGATCGTGGAGTTGATCGATTCGCAGCGGGCTGCGGGCTCGTCGCTGGAGTTCCTGGACAACGTCAAGGTGGACCTGTTCCCAGACGAGGTCTATCTGTTTACCCCCAAGGGCAAGATCCTGGCGCTGCCGCGCAATTCCACCGCGTTGGATTTCGCCTATGCGGTGCATACCGATGTGGGCAACATGGCCGTGGCCTCGCGCGTGGACAAGAAACTGGTGCCGCTGCGCACCAAGCTGGTCAGCGGCCAGACGGTGGAAGTGATCACCGCACGTTCGGCCACGCCCAAGCCGCAGTGGCTGGAGTTCGTGGTCAGTTCCAAGGCGCGCACGGCGATCCGTCATCAGCTCAAGCAGCTGGAGCACGAAGACGCGGTGCAGCTGGGCCATCGCATGCTGGACCGCGCGCTGGAGGCAATGGACAGCTCGCTGGAGCGGTTGCCGAAGGGGCGCCTGGATGCGTTCCTGGCCGAACACCGCTACCCCCGCCTGGAGGCCCTGCTGGCCGAAGTGGCGCTGGGCAACTGGATGCCGAACCAGGCCGCGCAGGCGTTGATGGCGTATGCCGAGCTGCGCGGTGGGGCGCACTCGAAGCATTCGCAGGAGAAGATCCTGATCAACGGCAGCGAGCGCGGGGTGGTGAGCTTCGCGAATTGTTGTCAGCCGATTCCGGGCGACGACATCATGGGCTACCACACGGCCGGCAAGGGCATCGTGGTGCACCGTCTGGATTGCCCGAACCTGGCCGAGCTGCGCAAGTCGCCGGAGCGCTGGGTGCCGATCGGGTGGGATACGACGGTGTCGGGTGATTACGATACGTCGTTGATCGTGGAAGTGGAGAACGGGACCGGCGTGCTGGCGCAGTTGGCGGCGGCGATCGCGCAGAGCCATTCCAACATCGAGCGGGTGGATTATCTGGACCGCGATTTCAATGCGGCGGTGCTCTGCTTCAACGTGCAGGTGCGTGACCGGAACCATCTGGCTGAAGTGATGCGGCGTCTGCGGCGGTTGTCGGTCGTGCAATCGGTCCGCAGGCAGTAAACCGCGTTCCGTACGACAACGGTCGGCTCTACCATGGCGTTTGGCTTCGATATCGGCTTCGACCGCGGCGTCGGCTGTGCGGGTCCGGCGGTACAATGGAGGCCCCTATTTGTTCCCTGGAGCTCCCATGTCCCGTCAGATCATTACCAGCGCCAAGGCCCCGGCGGCCATCGGTCCGTATTCGCAGGCCGTGCGTGCGGGCAATACCGTGTATTTCTCCGGCCAGATTCCGCTGGATCCGGCCACCGGTGAGATCGTCGGTGTGGGCGATATCGAGGCGCAGGCCCGCCGCGCGTTCGACAACCTGAAGGCCGTGGCCGAAGAAGCCGGTGGTTCGCTGGATCAGATCGTGCGTCTGGGCCTGTACCTGACCGATCTGGGCGAGTTCGCCAAGGTCAATGCGGTGATGCAGGACTACTTCAAGGCGCCGTTCCCGGCGCGTTCGACCATCGAAGTGTCGGGTCTGCCGAAGGCCGCCAACTTCGAAGTCGATGCAGTGATGGTGCTCGACCAGGCCTGACGTGGCGCGGTCACGGGCTCCTGCACCGGCGCTGGCCGCAGCCGGGGAGGCATCGTTGTCGATGCTCTCCGGTATCGGGCCGGCGGTGGCGATCAAGCTGGCCGCCCGTGGCCTGTCATCGCTGCAGGATCTGTGGCTGCACCTGCCGCTGCGCTATGAAGACCGTACCCGGCTGACCACCATCGCCCAGTTGCAGCCGGGGGTGGCGGCGCAGGTGGAGGGGCGGGTGAGTGCGGTGGAGCGCGGGTTCCGCTATCGGCCGGTGCTCAAGGTGGCGATCGAGGATGATTCCTACGGCACGCTGGTGCTGCGGTTCTTCCATTTCCGCGCCCAGCAGGTTTCGCAATTCGCTGTGGGCACGCGCATCCGCTGCTACGGCACCGCCAAGCCCGGTCATCACGGGCTGGAGATCGTCCATCCCAGTTATCGGGTGATGGGCGGCACTGACGATGACGAGCTCGGCGACAGTCTCGATCCGGTCTATCCGGCGGTCGAGGGGGTAGGCCCGGCGACGATGCGGAAGTTCATCGGGCTGGCGCTGGATCGGTTGCCCGAAGAATCCACGCTGGAATTGTTGCCGGCCGGCTGGTTGTCCGGGCTGGGCCTGCCCTCGCTGCGCAGTGCGCTGTTGACCGTGCACCGGCCACCACCGGATGCGGATCTGGCGGCGCTGGCCGCGGGCCGGCATCCGGCACAACGCCGGTTGGCCATCGAAGAACTGCTGGCCCATCACCTCAGTCTGCGCCGTCAGCGGATGGCGCTGCAGGCCCATCACGCGCCGTCGCTGCGTGGTCAGGGCGCGTTGGTGACACAGCTGCGCGACAGCCTGCCGTTCCAGCTGACCGGTGCCCAGCAGCGCGTGTTCGAACAGATCCGCAAGGACCTGGCCAAGGCGCATCCGATGCTGCGGCTGGTGCAGGGCGATGTCGGCTCGGGCAAGACCGTGGTCGCTGCGTTGGCGGCGATGCTGGCGGTGGAGCGGGGCAAGCAGGTCGCGCTGGCTGCGCCGACCGAACTGCTGGCCGAGCAGCACATGAACAATCTTCGCGCCTGGCTGGCGCCACTGGGCGTGCGCACTGCGTGGCTGGCCGGCAAGGTCACCGGCAAGGCGCGCGCCAAGGTGCTGGCCGAGGTCGCCTCGGGTGAGGCGCAGGTGGTGGTCGGTACGCATGCGCTGATGCAGGACAGTGTGGTGTTCAAGGACCTGGCGCTGGCCATCGTCGATGAGCAGCACCGCTTCGGTGTGCACCAGCGGCTGGCGCTGCGCGACAAGGGCGCGGACGGGCGCAGCGTGCCGCACCAGCTGGTGATGACGGCCACGCCGATTCCGCGCACCCTGGCGATGTCCGAATACGCCGATCTGGATGTCTCGGCGATCGATGAGCTGCCGCCCGGGCGTACGCCGGTGCAGACCGTGGCGCTCAACAATGATCGTCGTCCGGAACTGATCGAGCGTATCGCCATTGCCTGCCGCGAAGGCCAGCAGGTGTACTGGGTCTGCACGCTGATCGAAGAAAGCGAAGAACTGGATGCCACGCCCGCCCAAGCCACGTTCGAGTCGCTGCAGGCGCTTTTGCCGGGCGTGCGCGTGGGGCTGGTGCACGGGCGGCTGAAGGCGAGCGAGAAGCTGGCCACGATGGTCGCCTTCAAGGCCGGTGAGATCGATCTGCTGGTCGCCACCACGGTGATCGAAGTGGGCGTGGACGTGCCCAACGCGTCGTTGATGATCATCGAAAATGCCGAGCGCCTCGGCCTGGCCCAGCTGCACCAGCTGCGCGGCCGGGTAGGGCGCGGCTCGGCCGTGTCGCGCTGCGTGCTGCTGTACCAGGCGCCGCTGTCGAACATGGCGCGCGAGCGGCTGGAAACGATGCGGCAGACCAACGATGGTTTCCTGATCGCCGAGAAGGATCTGGAACTGCGTGGCCCCGGCGAGCTGCTGGGCACGCGGCAGACCGGCCTGGCCGGCTTCCGCATGGCCGATCTGGCGCGCGATGCGGATCTGCTGCCGGGCGTGCATGACCTGGCCGAGCGCCTGCTGGCGGAGGCGCCCGACGTGGCCGACCAGGTCGTGCGGCGCTGGATCGGCACGGCCGTGCGCTACGCGTCGGCATAACGCCTCGCCGCAGGGTGCCAAGGGCACCGCCTTGTATTTGTCATGACAGGGTGCGAAAGTCCCTTGCCGATTATCAAGACGGCAACGATGAGCAAGAAGATTCCGCTGTTGATCGACACCGACCCGGGTGTCGATGATGCCCTGGCCCTGTTGATGGCCTTTGCCGATGAGCGCCACGATATCGTTGGCCTGACCATCGCCGCCGGCAACGTAGGCCTGGACCACACGGTCCGCAATGCCCTGAAACTGTGCGAAGTGGCTGGCCGCGACGACGTGCCGGTCTACGCCGGTACCGCCGACCCGCTGCTGCACCCCTCCGTCGATGCCGCCCATGTGCACGGCGCCGATGGCTTTGGCGATGTGAACCTGCCGGCCGCCAAGCGCCAGGCCGAGGCCGAGCACGCCGCGCTGGCGATCCTGCGCCTGTCGCACGAATACGCCGGCGAACTGTTCCTGGTCGCGCTCGGCCCGCTGACCAACCTGGCCCTGGCCCTGAAGCTCGATCCCACCCTGCCGCAGCGCGTGAAGCGCTTCCTGGTGATGGGCGGGGCAGTGACCTGCCACGGCAACATCACCCCGGCCGCCGAGTTCAACATCGCCTTCGATCCGGAGGCGGCGCACATCGTGTTCACCGGCTTCCCGCACATCGAAGTGGCGGATTGGGAAGCCACCGTCGCCCACGGCCTGCTGCATGCCGACGTCGAGCAGTGGCTGGCGGCCGATAGCGACAAGGCCCGTTTCTACGAGCTGATCTCGCGCCAGACCCGCCTGTGGTCCGAAGACAGCCGTGGCGAGCGCTGGTATGCCGCCGATGCGCTGGCGATGGCGTGGGCACTGCAGCCGGAAGGCGCGCTGCGGGTTGAATCCCGCCCCCTGAACGTGGAACTGGCCGGTGTGCACAGCCGGGGTGCTACCATTGTCGACTGGAACCGCCAGACCGGGCAGCCTGACAACACCCAGCTGCTGATGGCCTACGACCAGGGTCGCTTCGAGGCCCAGGTGAGGGCGGCACTCGGCGTCTGACGACGCCGCTGCGGCGGACCTTTCGCACGGTTGATGGACCCGGCTTGCCCTTTGCGGTGGCCGGGACTATAATGCCGCTCTTGACCACCAGCCCTTATTACGGTGCGCGCCCATGAAGGCCGATATTCATCCTGCTTACCGCGACGTGGTTTTCCACGACGTTACCTCTGATTTCAAGATCCTGACCCGTTCGACCATGTCCACCAAGGACACGATCAAGTGGGAAGACGGCAACGAGTACCCGCTCGTCAAGGTTGAAATCTCCTCGGCTTCGCATCCGTTCTACACGGGCAAGCACAAGGTGATCGACACCAGCGGCCGTATCGACAAGTTCCAGAAGCGTTTCGGCAAGCCGGCGCCGACCGCGGCCTGAGCTGTCAACGCAGCTGCATGAAAACAACGGTCGCCTTGGCGGCCGTTGTTTTTTGTTGTTTCCGGATTGCTGAACGCCAGGTGAGGCCCCCACGCCCCGCCGACGGAACGCTGTGTCCGCGATCGGGCGTCGCGCCTTGGGGCGGCTGGAAAAGGGCCGCCGGCCCGCCCTCGAACCGGTCTCTACGACTTCCGTCCTAGGGCGTCGAAAATGTTGCTGTGCGATAATGGCGGGATCCACGATAACGATCGTGGACTTCCTTCACGTGCCTGACCCATGCGCTTGGGCGGGCGCCTTCCCTCGAGGAGCGCACACAGTGTCCGATCTTGATCAGGTCACGCTCAACGCCGGCGACAAGTCGGTTGTTCTGCCAGTCATCAAACCCACGCTCGGCAACGATTGCGTCGATATCTCGAAGTTGACCAAGGAAACCGGTCTCTTCACGTACGACTCCGGCTTCACCGCCACCGCCAGCTGCAAGTCCGCCATCACCTATATCGACGGTGACAAGGGCGTGCTGCTGTATCGCGGCTATCCCATCGAGCAGCTCTCGGAAAAGTCGAGCTACGTCGAAGTGGCCTACCTGCTGATCAATGGCGAACGTCCGAGCGCCGAGCAGCTGAAGGCCTTCACCGACGAGCTGGCCGCCGAAGCCGATGTGGATCCGTCGATCAACACGCTGATCGGCAGCTTCGCCAAGGATGCCCATCCGATGGCCATCCTGACCGCCGCCATCGCGCAGCTGTCGGGCATCTACCACGCCTCGCTGGACCTGTCCGACGCCGAACAGCGTCGCCACGCCGCGGTGCGCCTGATCGCCAAGGTGCCGACCCTGTCGGCCCTGATCTACCGCCACGGCAAGGGCCTGCCGGCCAACAAGCCGGACACCTCGCTGGATTACGTCAGCCGCTTCCTGAAGCAGACCTTCGAGTCCGCCGATGGCCAGTACGAGCTGAACCAGGACGTGGTCAAGGCACTGGATCTGCTGTTCATCCTGCATGCCGACCACGAGCAGAACGCCTCGACCTCGACCGTGCGCCTGGTCGGTTCGACCGGTGCCAACCCGTATGCGTCGGTCGCCGCTGGCGTCACCGCGCTGTGGGGTCCGGCCCACGGCGGTGCCAACGAAGCCGTGCTGAAGATGCTCGAAGAGATCGGTTCGGCCGACAACGTCGAATCGGCCGTGCTCAAGGCCAAGGACAAGACCTCCGGCTTCCGCCTGATGGGCTTCGGCCACCGCGTGTACAAGAACTTCGACCCGCGCGCCAAGGTCATCGGTGAGATGACCGGCAAGGTGCTC